>ENA-UPXC01001073-UPXC01001073.1-human-gut-metagenome-genome-assembly--contig:-NODE-1073-length-42127-cov-4.451938_pt1 | contig 42127 bp, 38 predicted proteins | sample MGYA00250047_ERZ773371 | MGnify/ENA primary metagenome ERZ773371 (study PRJEB29103, sample SAMN06111975) | human gut metagenome | biome: human gut; feature: ankylosing spondylitis patient; material... | reverse complement strand
TTCAAGCAGAAGACGGCATACGAGATTGTTGACTGTGACTGGAGTTCAGACGTGTGCTCTTCCGATCTGAAAAATTCCCTGTTGATTCTGGACGAGATCGGCCGGGGCACCTCTACGTTTGACGGTATGGCCATTGCCCGGGCGGTATTGGAATACTGCGCCGACAAAAAGACGCTGGGAGCAAAGACACTGTTTGCCACCCATTATCATGAGCTGACGGAAATGGAAAATACCCTCCCCGGCACGGTGAACTACAACATCGCGGTGAAGCGCCGGGGCGAGGACATCATTTTCCTGCGGAAGATCGTTCCCGGCGGCGCCGACCGCAGCTACGGCATCGAGGTGGCCAAGCTGGCGGGACTGCCGGATAAGGTGGTCCAGCGGGCCAAGGTCATTCTCAAGGAGCTGGAGGAGGAAAACGGCGTACAGTATGTGGCGGCCCGAAAGGAAAACGATCAGGTCTCGCTGGACGCCATCGGCGAGGGCGAGGTGCTGGACGCCATCCGCCGCTGTCAGCCGGATACGCTGACGCCCATCGAGGCCATGGGGCTCTTATATGAGCTGAAGCAAAAGCTAAGCAAGTAACAGCCGCTTTCACGCCGTATGGCGGGATATCGTCCCGCCCCCTTGAAAGGGAAAATCAAAAAAGGAGCCCTGCAATGGCAAAGCGAAAATCCTCTCCCTATATGTCCCCCGGCGAGCAGATCGCCGGTACGGTGTTTTTTGTGATCTATCTGGTGGTGCTCCCCTTTGCCACGGCTCCGCTGTTCCGCTTGGCGGAGCGGCTGCTGGCGGTGAGCATCTCCCCTTCCCTGCAAAACGCCATTTATTACTATACGCTTTTCGCCGTGACGATTTTGATCTTCCACGGCTTTATTGGTCGCACCACCCGGAATTTTGCCGATAATCTGGGAAACGCCTGCAAGGCCGTTGTGGTGGGTCTGATCGCCCTGTACGGCCTCAATGAGCTGGTGTACCGCCTGACGCGGCTGCTGGTGAACAACCATACCAATCTCAATGACTCCACCATTTCCGCGCAGATTCACGATGCGCCCCGGGTCACGCTGCTGATCGTGATTTTTCTGGCGCCCTTTGTGGAGGAGGTGCTGTTCCGGGGGCTGGTATTCGGAAATCTGAAGCACAAGAGCCGCACTGTCGCCTATGCCGTAAGCTGTCTGCTGTTCGCCCTGCTCCATGTCTGGCAGTTTGCCGTGAAGCGGCAGGACATTACGTATTTTCTGCTGATGGTACAATATCTGGTTCCGGGACTGGTGCTGGCGTGGGCCTATGACCATACCGGAACGCTGTGGAGCTCCGTTTTGCTCCACGCAGCAGCCAACGCCCTGAGTGTCTGGGCGTCCGTGTAAGGAGAACACTATGCCGCATATTCAACAATTATCATCCCATGTCGCTGACCTCATCGCCGCCGGCGAGGTGGTGGAACGGCCTGCCTCCGTTGTTAAAGAGCTGGTGGAAAACGCCATTGACGCCGGGGCCTCCGCCATTGTGGTGGAGATACAGCGGGGCGGCATGGGCCTCATTCGGGTTACGGACAACGGCTGCGGCATCGCCCCGGACGAGCTGCCCACCGCGTTTCTGCGCCATGCAACCAGCAAGCTCCGCACGGAGGAGGACTTGGGGAAAATCGGAACGCTGGGCTTCCGGGGCGAGGCTCTGGCGGCCATTTCCGCTGTCAGCCGGGTGGACGTACTGACCCGGCAGAGTGAGGACGCCATCGGCGCGGCCATCCACGGTGAGGGCGGCGCGATGGGCCCCGTCCGGGAGGAGGGCGCTCCCGCAGGCACCACGATTCGCGTGGCAGACCTCTTTTACAACACGCCGGCCCGGCTGAAATTCATGAAAAAGGACAGCGCGGAGACTGCCGCCGTGGCGGGGCTCATGCAGCATTTAGCGCTGAGCCACCCGGATATTTCCTTCAAATTCATCAAGGACGGACAGGAAACGCTGCATACGCCCGGCGACGGGAAGCTGGAGTCCGCCGTTTACGCGGCGCTGGGCCGGGAGTTTGCCAAAACGCTGGTGCCGGTGGAGGGCCGGGGCGGCGACATTACGGTGCAGGGTTTTGTCACCGCGCCGGTAAACGGCCGGGGTTCCCGCTCCATGCAGGTGTTTTTTGTCAATGGCCGGTTCATCAAGTCCCAGCTTTTAACGGCGGCGCTGGAGGAGGGCTACCGCAACCAGCTTCTCAAGGGCCGCTTCCCCGGCTGTGTGCTGGAGGTGACGCTGCCGGTCACGGCGGTGGATGTCAACGTCCACCCCGCGAAAACGCAGGTGAAATTCGCCCGGGAGCACGAGGTGTTCGAGGCGGTGTACCACACGGTCATGGACGCGCTGGAGGCCCGGGGCGGCGCAGTGACGCGACCGGCAAATCCGCCGCAGCAGGTGCAAAATCCCAGGCAGGACTTCTTTCAGTCCATGGACGTCAAGACGTACCGGGAGCAGGGCGGAAAGCCCGCCCCCACGCCTCAGCCGCCCAGACCGGAGAGCCGGGCCGCCTTTGGCGCGCAGCCGATCTCCGTGCCGGAGCCGGTAAGGCCCACATGGAACACGGAATGGCGCTCCGCCGCCAAGGTGTCGGACAGCGTGCAGCCGGTCTGGCCGCCCAGAGGAATGGCAAAGGCCCCCGGCTCCGCCTTGGGGAAGGCGCCGGCCTCCGTGACCGCCCCGGCAGCGGCGGCAGAGCGGGAACAGCTGCCTGCGCCGCGGCCCTTTGTACCGGCAATTCCCGCCGCGCCCGCACCGCAGGCGTCCATGGAGCTGCCGGGTCAGGAAACGGTGCTGCCCCACGAGGCACCGTGGCGCATTGTGGGCGAGGTGCTGCACACCTACATCGTCTGCGAGGATGAGAGCGGCAATGTCTGGCTCATTGATAAGCACGCCGCCCATGAGCGGGTGAACTTTGACCGGCTGATGGCGGCCAAGGAGCCGCCCATGCGGCAGACGCTTTTGCAGCCCATCGCTGTAGAGCCGGGACGGGAGGATGCCGCTCTGCTGCTGGAAAATTTGGAGCTGCTGGAGCAGCTCGGCTTTGGGTGCGAGGATTTTGGCGATGGCGCGATTCTCGTGCGGGAGATCCCGGCGGATATGGACGCGGCGGACACCGCCGCCACGCTGGAGGAGCTGGCCCAAAAGCTGCGCTCCGGCCAGAGCCCGGACGAAAAGCGGGAGGCGCTGCTGCACACCATGGCCTGCAAGGCCGCCATCAAGGGCGGCTGGACCAGCGACCCTGCTGAGCTGCGGGTGCTGGTGGAGAAGGTGCAGAGCGGCGAGGTCCGTTACTGCCCCCACGGCCGGCCGGTGGTGGTCAAGGTTTCCAAATACGAGTTGGAGAAGCTGTTCAAGCGCGCATAATGGCTGAAAGGAAAACAAAAATGAAGCTGCTGTTTGTAAATTGCTGTATCAGCCGCCGGGGCGCAGGCTCCCGTACCCATGCGCTGGCGGAGGCGTTTTTGGCCGCCTTCCGGGCGGCGCATCCCGACGCGGCGGAGGAGGAGATAACGCCGGAAACGCTGTTGGCCCTGAAGCCATTTGACGCGGCGCTGCTGCAAAAGCGGGACGCGCTGGCGGAGGCCGGGAATTTTGACGCCCCGGTGTATGCGCTGGCCCGGCAGTTCCGGGAGGCGGACGCCGTTGTGGTGGCGGCGCCGTTCTGGGACCTCAGCTATCCGGCGGCCCTGCGGACGTATATCGAGTATATTTCCGCCGTTGGGTTGACCTATCACTATACCGAGGCGGGCTGCTGCGGCGACTGCGCCGCGCAATGGCTGGTGTATCTCACCAGCGGCGGCGATGTGGAGCGGGAGGACAGCATCGGTGTGCTACACTGGCGGCAGTTAGCCGCCATGTTCGGTATTCCGAAATTTGACTATGTGTTTGCCGGCGGGCTGGACGCGCACCCGGAGACCGCCGGAGAGACGCTGACCGCCGCCCGGAGCCTTGCGGAGACGCTGGCACGGACACTTTGAGCACGGAGAGGAGAACACCTGTGGAGCGACGGAAGGTGATTTGCGTTGTCGGCCCAACGGCCTGCGGAAAAACCACGCTGGGCGTTCTGCTGGCTAAAAAATACGGCGGCGAGGTGGTCTCCGCCGACTCCATGCAGATTTACCGGGGCATGACTATCGGCACCGCCGCCCCCACGGAGGCGGAGATGCAGGGTGTACCGCACCACATGATCGCCGTGGCGGACCCGGCGGAGCAGTGGAGCGCCGCGGAATATGTGCAGCGGGCTACGCCGGTGGTGGACGATATTCTGGCCCGGGGCAGGTTGCCGGTGATCGTAGGCGGCACGGGGCTGTGGATGGACGCTCTGCTTCGTGGACACGGCTTTGCCAAGGGCAGTGCCGGCGGCGCAGTCCGCCGGGAGCTGGAGACCCGTTTCGAACAGGAGGGTATCGAGCCGCTGCTCGCAGAGCTGCGGCAGGTGGACCCGGACAGCGCAGTGCGCCTCCACCCTGCCGACACGAAGCGGATTTTGCGGGCGCTGGAGGTCTACCGGGAGACCGGACAGACCATCACGGCCCACAATGCGGCGACACAGACGATGCCTGACCGCTACAGCGCCGTAAAAATAGGGCTGCGGTTCGCGGACCGGGAGGATATGAAGGCGCTCATTGACCGCCGGGTGGATAAAATGGCGGCGGAAGGGCTGCTGACGGAGGTCCGCGCCCTGCTGGACCGGGGCCTGCCAAAAAACGCCACCGCCATGCAGGCTATCGGCTACAAGGAGTTTTTGGGCGTGCTGGACGGTACGCTGACAGAGCCGGAGGCGCTGGAGCTGGTAAAGCTCCGTTCCCGGCAATATGCAAAGCGGCAGCTTACCTGGCTGCGCCGCGATCAAGACATTCATTGGATCGAATGGGGAAAGCAGCGGGATTTTGCCCGCGCACTACAGATTTCAACAGAAATTTTGGCTGCCTCTGGTTTAGGATAAAACCGGGGGCGGACTGCCGCTCCCAAAATATAAAGAAGGAGCGGATCAAGATGCAAAAGAAAGTAAATTTACAGGACCTATTCCTCCTGCGGGCAAGAGAGGACCGGCTGAATGTCACCGTGTTTTTGATGAACGGTTTTCAGATGCGCGGCATTATCACGGGGTATGACCCCTTTGTGGTGGTGCTGGACACGGACGGTAAACAGCAGGTCATTTATAAGCACGCTATCTCCACCATTGTGCCCATCCGGCCGGTGGAGCTGTGGGAGGCGGAGGAGCCTGTACCGTAATACATAAGAGGTCACATGAAAAACAGCTCGCTTACAAGTAAATTGCTGGCAGCGGCGTTGACGCTGGGGGTCCTGGCCTATTTCGGCGTGCAGATCTACCGCTATGTGGACGATCCCTTCTCCACCACGCTGGTCTACAGCTACCGGGTGGAGGATACGCTGGACATCAGCGGCTATATGGTCCGGCAGGAGCAGGTGCTCACCGGGGAATCCGGGGGACTGATGCGCCTGCAGAAAAATGAGGGGGAGCGGGTCAGCACCGGCGGCGTCATTGCCTCGGTCTATGCCGATCAAGCGTCGCTGGACCGGCAGAACGAGATGGAAACGCTGAATGACCGAATTGCCCAGTTGGAATACGCACAGGAGACCATGCTGGGCGCGGAGGTCACGCTGAAGCTGGACAACCAGATATCCCGGACGCTGCTGGATTACCGCGCCGCGCTGGCGGCAGGGCGGCTGGATGCGGCGGAGGGTCGGGGGCAGGAGCTTCGCTCCCTTGTTTTGAAGCGGGATTACACCTATTCCGGCACCGAGGACCTCAGCGGACAGATCAGCGAGCTGAAGACGCAGTTACAGACTCTTCGAAAGCAGGCGGCAAGCTCCGTAAAAACCATTAAGTCACCGCGCTCCGGGCTGTTTTCCGCCGTGGTGGATGGGTATGAGAGCGTTCTGACGCCGGAGAGTCTTGACACGCTGACGCCCTCCGGACTGGACACTCTGACAGCGGGGGAAATCCCCGCCAATACCGGAAAACTGATTTTGGGTGATAGCTGGTACTATGCCGGGACGCTGTCCGCCAAGGACGCGGAAACACTGAAGAACCGCAGCAGCCACATGACGGGCAGCGAGCGGCTGTACCTCCGGTTCACGAAAAATGTGGACCGTGATTTAGAGGTAGAGCTGGTATCCATCGGACAGGAGGAAAACGGACGCTGTGTGGCGGTGTTCCGCGGCAATACATATCTGCAGGAGTTGACGCTGCTGCGCCGCCAGAGCGCGGAGATCGTGCTGGACAGCACGGACGGTATCCGCGTCCCCCGTGCGGCGCTGCGGTCCGCAGTCCGCGAGGTGACGGAGACGGACCCTGAAACAGAAGAGGAAACTACAAAGCAGGTCAGCGTCACCGGCGTATACTGCGTTTCCGGCGCCAAGGCCGTATTCAAGCCGGTGGAGGTGCTCTATACCGGCGAGGATTACGCGGTGGTGCGAACCACGGCGGACGCCGAGGCAGAGAAGCTGAGGCTCCGTCCGGGGGACGAGGTCATTGTGGCGGCCCGGGACCTGTATGACGGAAAGGTCATCACTTCATCATAAAGAGAGAAAGAAGGAGCGTTTATGTCGATTCAGGAAAATATCGCGGAGATTCGCCGGCGGATTGCCGTAGCCTGTGCGGAGTGCGGGCGGGACCCAAAGGAGATCACGCTGGTGGGCGCCAGCAAAATGAATGACGCTGCCGCCTGCCGGGAGGCTATTGCCGCAGGCATTGATGTGCTGGGTGAAAACCGGGTGCAGGAGATGACGGAAAAGCTGGCGCAGGGCGCATACGAGGGCGCCCCCCTCCACTTCATCGGCCATCTTCAGCGCAACAAGGTCAAGCAGGTGGTCGGCAAGGCGGCGCTGATTCAGTCCGTCGGTTCCCTGCCGCTGCTGGAGGCCGTTGAAAAAGAGGCGGAAAAGCAGGGCATTGTGCAGGATATTCTGCTGGAGGTCAACATCGGCGGTGAGGAGGCCAAGAGCGGCTTTGCACCCGCCGAGCTGACCGGCGCGGCGGAGGCGGCGCTGCAGATGGCGCATATCCGGGTCCGGGGTCTGATGACCATTCCGCCCGCAGACAGCGACCGGGAGACAAATATGCGGTATTTTCAGGAGGTACGGGCACTTTTTGTTGACATCAACGAAAAAATGTTCCATAATAAATTAAAATGTCTCTCCATGGGAATGAGCGGCGATTTTGAGGATGCCATCCGAAGCGGCGCTACCATGGTCCGCGTGGGTACCGCTATTTTCGGCGCCCGGCATTATCCCACTTGATTTCAGGAGGTTCCGTCATGGGCATTTTGGATGAGCTGAAGAAGCTGACCCATCCTTACGACGATGAGGATGAGGAATATGAGGAGTTGGAGGAGCCCCGTGAGCGCTCCTTTGACGAGCGCCGCAACAAGGCGGAGGATCGCCGCAATAAGGTTGTGAATATCCACGCTACTACACAACTGAAGGTAGTGCTGGTGAAGCCGGACCGCTTTGAAAATGCGTCCGAGATCGCCGACCAGCTTAAGGACAAGCGGACGGTGGTGCTGAATTTGGAGTCCACCAACAAGGATGTGGCCCGGCGGCTCATTGATTTCCTCTCCGGTGTGGCCTATGCCGGCGAGGGCAAGATCAAAAAGGTGGCGGCCAACACCTATATCATCACCCCTTACCATGTGGAGCTGGAGGGTGATCTCATCGATGAGCTGGAAAGCAACGGCTTGTATTTTTAAGCGGGGAGGACATCGGATATGCTGACACCTCAGGAGGTTTCTACCCATTCATTTTCCAAGGCGTCCTTCGGCGGCTACAATATGGCCATGGTGGACGAATTTTTAGACGAGCTGACGGACGATTATACCGCCCTTTATAAAGAGAACGCGGCTCTGAAGGCCAAGCTGAAGGTTCTGGTGGAGAAGGTGGAGGAATACCGCGCCACCGAGGATTCCATGCGGGCTACCCTGCTCACCGCGCAGCGGATGGCGGACTCCATTGTAAAGGAGGCCGAGCAGAAGCGGGATCAGATGATGACACAGGCGGAGATCGACGCGAAGCTGAAGATCAACTGCCTGAAAAACGAGGCTATCGCCGCAGAGGAGCGTCTGCGCCGGGGCAAGGAGGAACTGGAAAAATTCTCCGCTGCGGTCCGGGCTGTGTGCGATAAGGAGATTCAGCTCTTGGAGCAGCTTCCCCAACTGCCGGTGGAAACGGAGCCGGAAGCGGCGGATGCCGCAGATTCTGTGCAGGAGATCGAGGACAATGTGATGGCGGCGTTCAACGCCGGCGACCCTGTCGCCCCGGAGGCGGCGCCCGCAGAAGCGGAGGAGAAGGCACCCGCAGAGCCGGAAGCGGAGTCTGCGGCGCCTGCGGAAGCGGCAGACCCCTTTGCGGACCTGTCCGCCACCCGCCAGATCAATCTGGACGAACTGAAATTCGGCCGTAATTACAATAACAATGACTGAGAAAAGCGGCTTTTCAATTTGAAAAGCCGTTTTTTGTCATAAAGGAGGAGCTTATGGACAAGCAGACGCCCATTATCGCCTTTCTCTACGATTTTGATAAGACCCTGTGCACCACGGACATGGAGGACTATGCCTTTATCCCGGCACTGGGCTACACCCCAGCGGAGTTTTGGGCCAAGGCCAACAGCTTTGGCTGGAGCAACCGCATGGATGGCCTGCTGGCCTATATGTACACCATGATTCAAGAGTGTGCCGCCCAGAGCATCAAGCTGGACCGGGCCTTCCTCAACCGCTGCGGAGCGTCGATTCAACTGTTCCCCGGTGTGCGGGAGTGGTTTGGGCGAATCAACGCCTTTGCCAAGAGTTTGGGCGTGCAGGTGGAGCACTATGTCATCTCCTCCGGCCTGCGGGAGATCATCGAGGGCAGCGGCATCGCCCATGAGTTCCGGGAGATTTATGCCTGTGAATTTTACTACAACGGAAACGGTGATGCCTGCTGGCCGAAGCTGGACGTCAACTTCACCAACAAAACGCAGTTCGTTTACCGTATCAACAAGGGCATTCTGGACGTTTCCCGGGATAAGGAGCTCAATGACTCCATGCCGGACGATTCCAAGCGGGTCCCGTTTACCAATATGATCTACATTGGGGACGGACTTTCCGATGTCCCTTGCATGAAAATGATGCGGGCTTATGGCGGACAGGCCATCGCCGTATATCAGTCCGGCAACCGGCAGGGAGTGGAAAAGCTGCTGGCGGACGGTCGGGTGGATTTCATGTTCCCGGCGGATTACCGGGCGGGCACGGAGCTGGACCGCACCGTGCAGGATATTTTGCAGCGCATGGCCATTACGGACCGGCTGCTGGAGACGAATACCCACCAGCTCTGCAGCATCGGCAAGGGCGAACTGCCAAATCAGGTGGAGCTGTTTTGACGGAATAATGAGAGCGGCAGCGGGCAACCGCTGCCGCTTCGGCTTGTTAAAAATTTTTTGGTCAGCAGCGAGAGCGAAAACATGGGGGATTTTGCGGAAAAATTCTTTACTTTTTGTATCCTGTTTGCTAAACTATACACTGTGTATTGACTAATTCGGCCGGGGCATTGCCCCGGCTGTTTCACGGAGGGAATCCATGGCAACAGAATTTTCCAGAACGCTGTCCCTGCTGCGAAAGGAACGGGGCATCTCCCAGCGGACCGCCGCCGGGGACCTTGGGGTGTCGCAGGCGCTTTTGAGCCACTATGAAAACGGCATCCGGGAGCCGGGACTGGCATTTGTGGTGCGGGTGTGCGACTACTACCATGTCTCCGCAGACTATATGCTGGGCCGGACGCTGGCCCGGGATGGCAGTATGCTGACAGCGGAGGAGGTTCTGGACATGGCGGAGCCGGGGAATATTCTGCAGGGCAGTGTGCTGGCTACGCTGCGGAGCAAGCTCCTTACCGGCGCTGTGGGCGTACTGTTCGGGCTTTTGGGAAAGCTGGGAGACAAGGCTGCCATCAACGCCGCAGCGGACAGCCTGAGCTGTCAGATCTACCTTCTGTACCGCCAGCTCCATCGGGCGGCGGGGGGCAGCGCGGATTATTTTGCACTGCCGGAGGAGGACTGCGCAGCGGGAATCGCGGCCTCCGGCGCCTCGCTGGCGCAGGCGGAATATGCCCGGGCCATCCGGGAACGGGCAAGAGAGAAGGCGGAGTTCCCCGACCTGTCCCATGAGGCGGTAAACACCGCTTATCCTGGCCGGAGTCAGGGCTTTATTCAGGTCCTCAGCACGGCGGACGGACAGCTCAGCCATCTGAACCAGACAGAGCGATGAACGTACAATCCCTGACATTTCTGGTTTTTCTCACCGGAACGGTGTGCCTTTGCCGCATGGCGGGCCGGTGGGGGCGGCAATGGCAGATCACGCTGCTGCTGGCGGCCAGTCTGATTTTTTACCTGTGGGGCGGTACGTCCGATGCGCTGTGGGGCTGCGGCCTGCTGGCCTGCTCCGCCATGGTGACGCTGCTGGCGGCGAACGCTCTGCAAAAGAAACGCAGCCGGAGCGTATTGGCTGCGGCTGCCTGTTGGCACCTTGCGGTGCTGATGCTTTTCAAATACACCGGCTTTTTAAGCGGCGGCGCGGTGCGTGTACCGTTTGTGCCCATGGGCATCAGCTTTTTTACGTTTCAGCAGCTCTGGTATCTCCATGAGGTGTACACCGGCGCGTTTGCGGAAGTACCGCCGGCGGCGGACTACCTGACCTACAGCCTGTTTTTCCCAACAGTCTCCTCCGGGCCGATTTTAAAGCCCCAGAGCTTTTTTCCGCAAATCGAAGCGCCCATCTCCCCTACCGGCCATGATACGGCGGCGGGACTGTACGCCGTGAGCCGGGGCCTTGCCAAAAAGGTGCTGCTGGCGGATAATCTTGGGATTTTGGTGAACAACGGCTGGGAGAATTTATCGGGCCTCACCGCCATGACAGCGTGGTTCGTGATACTGGGGTATTCGCTTCAGCTCTACTTTGATTTTTCCGGCTACTGTGACATTGCCGCCGGGTGTGCCCGATTGCTGGGACTGCGGCTGCCGGTGAACTTTGATTCGCCCTACCGCAGCCTCTCGGTCACGGAGTTCTGGAAGCGCTGGCACATGACGCTGACCGCGTTTTTGCGGGAATGTGTCTATTTCCCGCTGGGCGGCAGCCGCCGGGGTCAAGGGCGGACGTATCTGAACATTCTGGTGGTGTATCTCATCAGCGGCATCTGGCATGGGGCCGGGTGGACATTTATCGTTTGGGGACTGCTCCACGGCGCGGCGCAGGTCACAGAGCGCCTGTGGGGCGGCAGGCGGGACGCGCTGCCGAAATGGCTCCGCTGGGTCATGACGTTTTTCTTCCTGAACCTTGCGTGGGTGTTTTTCCGGGCACCGGATATATCGGCGGCGGCAGCGCTGCTGAAAACCGCTGTGACCGGGGGCTTTGGCGGGATTCGTCCATGGCTTGTGAACGGCCTGTTCCGGCGGGAATTCAGCGCACTGGAGCTGCTGGCACCGGCTGTGCGGCCCTATACGACGTATCTGCGGGTGGCGCTGATCTTGGGCGCGGGACTGCTGACCGCCCTGTGGCCCCGGAACACCGTCCGGCAGATGGAGGTGTTCCGCCCGACAGTGAGAAGCTGCCTGACCACGGCGCTGCTGGCGGCATGGTCGATTTTGTCCTTTACCGGTGTGGTGACGTTTATCTATTCCAATTTCTGAGAAAGGAGGCAGCCTCTGTGAGCGACCGCGCATATAAAAGGTGGAGCTGCGGCCTCCTGCTGACGCTGCTGCTGGTGCTGGGAGCCTGTGCCGCCGTGGTATATTGGGTGGACCCCTGCTTCTATTACCGAATGCCGAAGGACCGCGCCCCGGTGTTTTTCAGCGAGCGGTACCAAACGGCGGGCATCGTCCGCAACAATGCGGCGGACGTTGTGCTGCTGGGCTCATCCATGACCGCAAACTACCGGGGCAGCAAGGTGGGAGCGGCATTTGGCGGAACGGGTCTGCGGCTGACGATTCCGGATGGTTACTACAGCGAGTTTGACGAGGTGATGACGCTGCTGATGCGGACGCACCCGCCGGAGCGGGTGCTTTTTGCCATGGACGCCAATATCCTCACCCGCTCCCCGGCAGGTGTCACCGGCGCCATGCCGGACTATCTCTACGATGACGATTCTCTCAATGACGCCCGCTATCTTCTGAATAAAGACACGCTGTACTATAGCCTCTACGCGCTGATGAGCCAGCGCTGGAATGCGGGGGAAACGCTGGATACCGGCTTTATGTGGGATGACACGGTCTGGTGGAACCACATGGAGGCGCTGGACGAGTACGAACGCCCGGAGGTAGCGGCGGTCTCCATGCCGGCGGGCGCGCTGCTGGCGGACACCGCCGAAAATCTGGCGGTGGTGACGAACTGGGCGACCCGGTACCCCGATGTGGAATTTGATTTGTTTTTCTCTCCCTACAGTATTCTCTACTGGGATAAGATCGACCGCATGGGGGAAACGGACGCGGTATTCGCCGCGCTGGAGCTGGCCTGCAAAACGCTGCTGCCCTATGAGAACATAACGCTCCACGGACTGCTGTTTGACCGGGACATCATTGAGCAGTTGGATTATTACTGCGACTATGTGCACCACTCCGCCGAGGCGGGAGAGCTGGTGCTGGCGAAGCTGAGCTCCGGCGCGGACCGGCTGACGGAGGAAAATTACCGGAAAACTCTCGCCAACTGGCGGGATTTTGTGGTAAACTATGACTACGAAAAATTCTGGGACGAGCATTACTGGTATCAGTTCCATACGCCTAACAATTCATGAAGCTCTGCGGAGGTTTACCTGTATGACCAAACAAAGCAACATTCGTAATTTTTCCATTATCGCCCACATCGACCACGGCAAGTCTACGCTGGCGGACCGGCTGTTGGAGACCTGCGGCGCGGTATCCCAGCGGCAGATGGCAAATCAACTGCTGGACAATATGGACCTGGAGCGGGAGCGGGGCATCACCATCAAGGCCCGGGCCGTTAAGCTGAATTACAAGGCGCAGGATGGTGAGACCTATGAGCTGAACCTCATCGACACGCCGGGACACGTGGACTTCAACTATGAGGTCTCCCGGTCTCTGGCGGCCTGTGAGGGCGCCGTGCTGGTGGTGGACGCCACGCAGGGCGTGGAGGCGCAGACCTTGGCCAACACTTATCTTGCTATGGAGCACGATTTGGAGATCGTGCCGGTGTTCAACAAAATCGACCTGCCCGCCGCCGACCCGGCCAAGGCCAAGCAGGAGGTGGAGGACATCATCGGCCTGCCCGCCATGGACGCGCCGGAGATTTCCGCCAAGCTGGGAATCAACATCGAGGCCGTGCTGGAGGATGTGGTGAAGAACATCCCCGCTCCCACGGGCGACCCGGCAGCGCCGCTGAAGGCGCTGGTATTTGACAGCCAGTATGACAGCTACCGGGGTGTTGTGGTGTACTTCCGCATTATGGAGGGAACGATTCATACCGGCCAGACCATCAAAATGATGGCCACCGGGGCGACGTATCAGATTGTGGAGTGCGGACATCTGCTACCGCTGGGGCTGGAGCCGTGCAAGGAGTTGTCCGCCGGTGAGGTGGGCTACTTCACAGCGTCTATCAAGACCGTCAGCGATACCCGGGTGGGCGATACCGTTACCGATGCGGCAGATCCCACGGCGGAGCCGCTGCCGGGCTACCGTCCTGTACAGTCCATGGTCTACTGCGGCATTTATACGGAGGACGGTTCCAAGTATCCCGACCTCCGGGACGCGCTGGAAAAGCTGCAATTAAATGACGCTTCGCTGAGCTTCGAGCCGGAATCCTCCGCGGCGCTGGGCTTCGGTTTCCGCTGCGGCTTTTTGGGAATGCTCCACATGGAGGTCATTCAGGAGCGCCTGGAGCGGGAGTTTGATCTGGACCTCGTTACAACCCTCCCCTCTGTTATCTATCATGTCTATAAGACCAACGGCGATCTGGTGAAGGTGGATAATCCCCATAATTACCCGGACCCGTCTGTCATCGAGCGGGCGGAGGAGCCGTATGTTAAGGTGAACATCATCGCCCCTAACGAGTATGTAGGCAATATCATGCCCATGTGTCAGGACCGCCGGGGTGAGTTCAAGGATATGCAGTATTTGGACACGCATCTGGTAGAGCTGCATTACCAGATGCCTTTAAATGAGATTATCTATGACTTTTTTGATGCTTTGAAGGCCAACACCAAGGGCTATGCCTCTCTGGACTATGAGCTCTCCGGCTATCGGCCCAGCGATCTTGTGAAGGTGGATCTGCTGCTCAACGGCGATCAGGTGGACGCTTTGAGCTTCATCGCCCACCGGGATAAGGCATACCCCCGTGCCCGGCGGCTGTGCGAAAAGCTGAAGGAGAACATCCCCCGCCAGCTTTTTGAGATTCCCATTCAGGCCGCCATCGGCGGCCGGGTCATCGCCCGGGAGACTGTGAAGGCCATGCGGAAGGACGTTCTTGCCAAGTGCTACGGCGGCGACGTTACCCGCAAAAAGAAGCTGCTGGAAAAGCAGAAGGAAGGCAAAAAGAAGATGCGGGCACTGGGAACGGTGCAGATGCCGACAGAGGCGTTTTTGGCTGTGCTGAAGCTGGACGAATGAGGCGCGGACAACACAAAATAAGACAGGAGCGCTCCTACTTTGGTAGGAGCGCTCCTGTTTTTAATCAATCGGATGCCGCAGATAAATGATTTGCCAAATGCTCAGTCAACAGCGATCACGGCGCCGTCAAACTTCTCGGCGATGAAATTCTTGATGGTATCGGAATGCAGCGCCTCGGCCAGAGCCTGAATGGCCTCGTTATTTTCGTTGCCCTCCTTGCAGACCAGCACGTTCACATAGGGAGAGTCAGAGGACTCCAGAGCCAGCGCATCGGTGACAGGATTCAGACCGGCCCCCAGCGCATAGTTGGAGTTGATAACGGCAATGTCGGCGTCGGAGAGAGTGGTAGGCAGGTTGGCGGCCTCCACCTCAATGAAGGTCAGGTTCTTGGGGTTCTCGGTGATGTCCTTGGGGGTAGAGGAGAGGTTGGAGTCATCGGCCAGCTTGATAAGGCCCTGTGCCTCCAGCAGCAGAAGGGCACGGCCCTCGTTGGTGGCATCGTTGGGGATGGCTACGGAAGCACCGTCGGCCAGCTCGTCCAGCGTGGCGGTCTTGCCGGCGTAAATACCCATGGGCTCAATGTGAACGCCGGTGACGCTCACCAGATGGGTGCCGCGCTGGGCGTTGAAGTCATCCAGATAGGGGATGTGCTGGAAGTAGTTGGCGTCCTCCTCACCGTCCTCCACAGCGGTGTTGGGGATCACATAGTCGCTGTACTCATGGACCTGCAGGTCAATACCCTGCTCTGCCAGAATGGGAACGCACTCCTTCAGAATTTCGGCGTGGGGCGTGGGAGAGGCGGCTACGTTCAGCGTCACGGTCTCCTGATTTTCGGCGGGCTGCTCCGCCTGGGCGTCGCTGTTGGCGGCGTCATTGGACTTGCTGCCGCAGGCGGTCAGGGACAGGGCGAGGGACAGGGCCAGCAGAGTGGCAAAAATCTTGTTTTTCATGGTTCTTTTCCTCCAATATAATATTTGATTTCATTTATTTTTCAAACGCTTGCCGGGACACGCCTCTTGTGCACGGAGGGGGTGTCCGATCCTAAGGGACAGGCGATGAAAGCGGATTTTGAAAAACGGTTATTTTGTGTGGGTAAAATGCGCGAGGAACTGAAGCGGAGTAAAATCGGCGCTTTGGTTTGTGTGCTGGCGCTTGTCGATTTTTTTCGTCAGCCAACTGAAAAAGGATTGGACGATTTGGACCAGCACGATAAGGATGACCACCGTGACCCACATGACGGAGGTGATGCCCCGCTGATGGCCGTAGCGGATGGCGATGTCACCCAGTCCGCCGCCGCCCACGGAGCCGGCCATGGCGGTATAGGCCAGAATGGTGACAATGGAAATGGCACCGCCCAGCACAAGGGAGGGCTTGGCTTCCGGCAGATAGACCTTCCAGATGATCTGGAACGTGGAGGCACCCATGGACTGCGCGGCCTCCACCACGCCGGATTCCACCTCCGCCAAGGAGGTTTCCACCATGCGGGCGATAAAGGGAGCGGCAGAAACAATCAGGGGAACGATGGCGCCCTTCACGCCGATCTTCGTGCCGACGATGAGCTTGGTAAAGGGCATGATGGCCACCATTAGAATGATAAAGGGAAGCGAGCGGCCCACATTGACGATCCAGCCGAGAATTTGGTTGACAGCCCGGTTGGGCCGGATGCCGTTGGGCTGGGTGATGGTGAGAATCACGCCCAGCGGCAGGCCGATGAGATACGCAAAGATGGTGGAAATGCCGGTCATGACCAGCGTATCCCATGTGCCTTTCAAAAGATCGCTGCCGTATTTAGCCCAGAACACGGTAATGGTATCAAGCATGGTATTCCACCTCCTCAGCGGTGATGTTGGGTTGGGAACGAATATAGCTCAGGGCCTTGGCGGCCTCGTTGGGGTCATCCGGCAGCAGCAGAAGCATGGTTCCGAAGGCCTTTCCGTCGATGGTGCGTGTGTCGGCACCTAAAATCGTGACCTTCACGCCGCAGTCAATAGCAAGGGAGGCGATGAGGGGGTCATAAACTGTGCCGCCGTTGAAGGAAACACGGACCGCCCGGGTGCCGGTGGGGTACTGCTTGACGCTGACGCCGCCGGGGTACACCAGCCGCCGGGCCGCGTCCGTGGAGGAATGAGCGAAGATGTCCTCCACCCTGCCCTCCTCGGCCACCGCGCCGCCATCCAAAATAGCAACACGAGTGCAGATTTCCTCAATGACACTCATCTGGTGGGTGATGATGACCACTGTGACGCCCAGCTTTTGATTGAGCTCCTTCAAAAGAGAGAGGATGGAATTGGTGGTGGTGGGGTCCAGCGCGGAAGTGGCCTCATCGCACAGGAGAACCTTTGGGTCCGTAGCCAGCGCACGGGCGATGGCTACCCGCTGCTTTTGTCCGCCAGAGAGCTGTGAGGGATAGGCATTGGCCTTTTCCTTCAGCCCTACCAGCTCCAGCAGCTCCTGCGCCTTTTTCTCGGCCTGCACTCGGGGCACACCGGAAAGCTCCATGGGGAAGCACACATTTTTGAGGCACGTTCTCTGCATCAGCAGGTTGAAGCTCTGAAAGATCATGCTGATTTTCTTTCTGGCTTGCCGCAGCTCCCGCTCGGAAAGGCTTGTCAATTCCTGACCGTCCACAGTGACGGTGCCGCTGGTGGGCCGCTCCAAGAGATTGATGCAGCGGACCAGCGTAGACTTTCCGGCACCGGAGAAGCCGATAATGCCGAAAATCTCGCCATCTTCGATTTCAAGAGACACATCCCGGACAGCGTGTACGCCGCTGTCGGGACCGCCGAAGGTCTTGCTGATATGCTCCAGTTTGATCATCGTATCCTTCTTTCCGTTTTCCGGGCAAACTAAAAGGGGCGGAAAGCGTTGCCGCTTTCCGCCCCGAAACAGCTTCTTGGCTGCTTACATTTTGGGAGGCTTATTCGCGGAAACGCACAAAGACATGGGCATGGTCATCATTCCCATGTCCATCATGCACATCTCCATACCAAAGCGAATAGCGATCATGTCGGTGCGTCTCCTTCCTGTCCCCGGTGTCCCGGTTCGTTTCGTTGTGCACAGGGTAGCACTGAAAACCTATCATGTCAATAGATTGATTTATTTTTGGAAAATGCACCGAAATTTTGCGCGGCAACAAATGTTCATTTTGTCAAAATGGAGCGGGAAAACAGAAAAATGCCCCGAAAGGTCTGCCTTTCGGGGCGGTGACAATGCGATACGGAATGGAAAACCGATGCTAAACGATGTCGTACAGACTGTCGGCAAGCAGCCATATCTGAGAAAACGGGCGCATGAGATTCCAGATACCGCTGCCGAGAAAGCCGTATTCGGCAATAAGGCGGAGCTTGGCGGAAAGGCTGCGGGCGTCCTCAAACCAGACCTCGTGGATGATACCGTCCTCGGCGGTATAGTGAAAATAGGGCGACTGGGCCGTTTGGTCATATTGAATGGCAATGCGGTATTGCAGGGCAAGATCAATGGCCTGCTGGTTGGAAATGGATTTGGCCCGGGTCTGCCCCTGCACAAAGGGCAGTGGCCAGTCATAGCCGTAGTTTGGGACGCCCAGCAGGAGCTTTTCCGCCGGGAGCTCCGTCACGGCATAGTCCAGCACGGCCCGGACGTTGGGCAGCGGCGCTACCGCCATGGGCGGCCCCGCCGTATAGCCCCATTCATACGTCATCAGCAAAGCGGCGTCTACGGCGGCGCCGAGGGCGGCATAGTCATGGCCCTCATAGAGAAGTCCCCGCTGGTCGGCGGAGGTTTTTGGGGCCAGCGCCACCCACAAAAAGCGGCCTATGGGCCGCAAAATGCGCCGCAGACGCTCCAAAAACGCGGCGTAGGCCCCGGAGAGATAGCCGGGCAGATACTCAAAGTCCACATCCACCCCGGCAAAACCTTTGACGCGGACCATATCCGCGATTTGGGTCAGCAGTGCTGCCTGCATGGCCCCATCGGTTAAGACCGTTTCCGCCCGTTCCGTGCTGAATTGGCCGTTTTCCGTCAGGGTAGAGAGGTGCAGCACCGGGGCTGTGCCGTGCAGACGGGCGGCGGCAATCATCTCCTCATCCGATAGAGGAAGCAAGGCACCCTCTGATGTGATGCCATAGGTAAAGGGAGCCAAGTCGGTCAGATAGGGGAGCTGTTCCGCCAGCAGCGCTGGAGAAATATTAGGGTAGGCGTAGCCGTTGAAAACGGCGGGGCCCAGCTTTTCCTCAAAATAAGAGATGACCAAGACCTGTCCCGGACAAACAGTCTCTTTGCCGCCAAGCGGCCAGTTGTTCCGCCAGAGCTGCCGGATGGAAATGCCGTAATCCCGGGCAATGGAGGAAAGGGTCTCCCCTGCCCGAACGGCATGGACCTGCCGGGAAAAGCGGACTACCAGCGTCTGCCCCACTGCCAACTGCCCGCCGGAAACGGTGTTGTCTGCCGCCAGCCGGGCGGGGTCCACACCGTAATGCTCCGCAATGGCGGCAAGGGTCTCTCCGGTTCGTACCACATGAATCGTCATAGCTGCTCCCTTCTGCCGCTTGTGCCGCAAACGGCGGGGCGATGCCCCTTTTGGGAGACCCTATGACGGTTTCGCCGCAGTTATGCCCTTGGCGGCAAAATCGCCGTGTTCTATTGAAAAAGCATTAAAATCACACCGTAGATCACCGAAGCCAGTGTGCCGAACGTGATGACAGGTCCGGCCACGGTGAACATTTTGGCCGCCATGCCGGTGACAAACCCCTCACTTTTAAAGTCGATGGCTGGGGAAACCACGGCGTTGGCAAAGCCGGTAATAGGCACCAGCGTTCCGGCACCACCGAAGCGGGCCAGCTTGTTGTAAAGATTCAAGCCTGTCAGCAGGGCGGAGAGAAACACCAGCGTACAGGAGGTGGCGGTCCCGGCGTCCTCTTTGGAAAGCCCCGCGGCGGCCCAGCCGTTTTGAATGGCCTGCCCCAGCACACAGATAGCGCCGCCGATGACAAAGGATAGACATACATCCTTCAAAAGCGGGGATTTTTTCATCCGCTGCTGTACATAGCTTTGATATTCCTGGGGCGTCATGTCCATAGCGCATTCACCTCACACATTTTTCACAGTATTTGCGCCAAATAGGGAAATGATACGGCGGTTCTTGCAATTTTGCCGGAAAAGCGGTAAACTGATGCCACTACGATGCAAAATGGGAGGGTGTTGCCATGAAAACCGTTCTGCCGCTGGGCCTGTATCTGCACATTCCCTTTTGCAAAGCGAAGTGCATTTACTGTGATTTCTATTCCCTGCCCCATGCGGAGGACCGTATGGATGCCTATACGGATGCGCTGTGCGCCCATTTGACAGAGGCGGCGCCCAACGCGGCCTCCCACACGGTCGATACGATTTATTTCGGCGGCGGCACACCCAGCTATCTTGGGGAAAAGCGGCTGTGCAAAATTTTGAAAACGGTGCAAAAGCGCTATCATATTTCCCGAGATGCGGAAATCACCCTTGAGGCGAACCCGGACTCCGCCGGGGACTGGAAGGCTCTGCGCGCCCTGCGGCGCTGCGGATTCAACCGCATATCCCTTGGGATGCAGTCCGCCTGCAATGAAGAGCTGCGCGCCATCGGCAGAGTGCATACCGTGGAGCAGGTACAGCAGGCGGTGGAGGCTGCCCGAAAGGCAAAAATCAAAAATGTGTCTCTCGACCTTATTTACGGCCTGCCCCACCAGACGGCGGAGCACTGGATGGAAAATCTGGCCGCCGCCGTGGCACTGGCCCCGGAACACCTGAGCTGCTATGGGCTGAAGGTGGAGGAGAGGACGCCCCTCTATGCCGTGCGGGACAGTGCCGGCCTCCCGGGAGACGAGGAGCAGGCGGATATGTACCTTCAGACGGTGGAGTTTTTGAAGCAGTACGGCTATGTCCAGTATGAGATCTCCAATTTCGCAAAGCCCGGCTTTGAATCCCGCCATAATCTGAAATACTGGCAGCTTCAGGAATACGCCGGCTTCGGCCCTGGCGCCCACAGCGATTTCGGCGGTGTGCGGTACGCTTACGAAAAGGATGTTGAGAGCTACATTGCCGCCGCCCACGGCGGCGTGTTCCGCTTTTCGGAAAACACCGTCATCCCGCCCCGGGACCGGGATGTGGAATGGCTCATGCTGGGGGCGCGGACGGTCTACGGTCTGGACCCCAAGGACTACGAGAACCGCTTCCGCCGCCGGTTCGACCCGATCTTCCTGCCGTTTCTGCAAAAGTGCGCGGCAGCGGGCTACGCCGTTATGGAGAAAGGCCGCTGGCACCTGACGCCACGGGGCTTTTTAGTCTCCAATCAAATCATCGGCGGACTGCTGGACGCGCAGGCAGAGGAAAAGCAGCGCCGCGCGGAGGCCGCCGCCCGGGGCGATTTTCGGGTAGATTCTTACCAGTAATTGACAAGAAAGGATGATTCCCTTGTACGTCTATTCTCCGGGCCAGTGGGCTCTGCTGTTTTTCTTTTACTGCTTCTGCGGCTGGGTGTGGGAATCCTGCTACGTTTCCGCCAAGCAGCACCATTGGGTAAACCGCGGCTTTCTCCACGGCCCACTGCTTCCCATTTACGGCTCCGGCGCTATCATCATCCTGTTTGTAACGCTGCCTGTGGCGGATAACCTCTGGCTGGTGTATATATTGGGCCTGCTGGCCGCCACGGCGCTGGAATACGTGGTGGGCGCCGTAATGGAGCGGCTCTTTAAGGTCCGCTACTGGGACTATACGAAGCAGCCCTTTAATCTCCACGGCTACATCTGCCTGACCAGCTCCATTGCGTGGGGCTTCTTCTCTATTTTGCTGGTGCGGTTTGTGCACCCGCCTATTGACCGGCTGCTCCACAAGCTGCCGGCGCTGCTGGTAAATCCGCTGGCGGGTATCATCACCGCTGCGTTCCTATACGATACCGTAACCTCCACCAGAGCGGCCATCGATCTGCGGGAGGTGCTGACAAAGCTCACGGAGGAGAACGCCGAGCTGCGGCGGCTGGCTGAAAAGGCCGAGGCCGCGCAGGCCCGCACAGCAGAGGAGCTGAAGGCATTCCGGGAAAAGACGTCCTTGGACAAATACCTGCTGCAAAGTTATCTTTCCGATGAGTTGGAGGCCCACCGCGCCGCAAAGCAGGCCCGCCGCAAGCGCCGCCGGGAGGCCGTGGAGAGCGCGTTCCGCCGCCGGGTGGAGGGCAAGCTGGATATTCTCTCTACTATCGTGCAGTCCTTGGAAAAGGCCCGCGCCGCGCTGGATGACGGTATTGACCCCGATGAGGAGGCGCTGGCCCGGCACCGGCAGGAGCTGGAGGACCTCATCGCCGCTGTTCATCGCAAGGAGGAACAGGTCCGCACCCGTTCTATTCGACGGTACGAGGCTGCGCTGCGTGTCCTCCGCGGCAACCCCACCGCAAAGGCCCGGGAGGAGCTGGGAGAGGCCTTCGAGTCCCTGCGTAAACTGCTGGAGCGCTGAGAGACCAAAAACACCGTTCTGCCTTATATGACAGAACGGTGTTTTTCTATGCGGAAATTATTTCTTTCGGTCCAACAGAGCCAGCAGCGTGCCGCCGAGGACAATGGCGAAGTCCGCCAAATTCCAGACATAGCGCCATAGCCTGGGGAGCTTGGGAAAACGGACATAATCGTAGACCCGTCCATAGCGCACACGCTCCCACAGATTGCTGAGCCCGCCGCCCAGCGCCAGTCCCGCGCCGATAGGGTTTCGGCGGCGGAACAGCCACACAAACGGCAAGATCAGAATAGAGAGAAGCACCACCCATCCGCGCTTCAGCGGCAGGGAAAAGGCGGCACCCTCATTCCAGAGGGCGGTCAGACGGATTCGACCGTTTCCAAATTCCCGGTCCGTCCGCTCCGGGCGGTCCAGATACCGCCGCAGCCCTACACAGGCGGCAAAAATCGCCGCCGCAATGAACAAAGTCACTTTTTCCCCTCCTTTGCCTTTTCCAGCGCGGCCCGGAGGGCACCGGTGCGCGCCTCGCTTTGATTGTTGCGGAATACCGTGTCACCGATCTGTTTTTGCACCTCGGCCATTTCCTCATGAAAGGCGGAGACCGACAGCCGCAGGGCACCGTGGCCCAGAATGATGACCTGCTCCGGCCCATCGGAGGTAGCCACCCGGACCCGGTGCTGCCGCCCGATCTCGTAGGTAGCCCGCTCAATGTAGGCGTCCGCCGTTTCGGCCTCGCGGGTATAAACGATGGTGATGTTGTGGTATTTTTCCACACTGCCGAGACCGCCCTTGACCTTGTAGGCGTCAAATACCAGAATGACCCGGCATTTTCGATAGCCCTGATAGTTGCACAGCAGCTCGCAGAGCTGCTTGCGGGCGGCGTCCAGATTTTCAGCGGCGATTTTTTTCAGCTCATCCCACGCGAAAATGATGTTGTAGCCATCCACCAGCAGATATTCCTCGCCGGAAAAGGCCCGCTTCAGCTCCCGCCGCTTTTCCTCTGAGGTGTCCGCTATGGGCCGTCGGGGGGCCTTGGGCGGAATAAATTCCCACCGCTTCACCGTACCGTAGGTCCGCTCAAAAATAGCCTGCAATTCCCTGTCCTGTTCTATGGTGCCCGCATAGGCGCTGACGGTCCGCTGCTTTGGCCCCGAAGTCTCCGGCTCCGGTGCCGCGCTCTTGGGCTGCCAGCCGCTTTCCACCTGTGCGTGGTCGCAGACCTCGAACCATGGGACAATAACGCCCGCGCCGTGGGAGCAGAATACGGAGTCGGCGGGATTTTCCGTGTCCCGCTCCGGGTCATAGCCTATGGCGGCGATGACGCTGTCCGCCTCGGCACAGGGGAAGTACCCCGCCGGGGTGCAGGACAGCCGCCCCCGGCCCCGGGTATAGACCGCTACCTCCCGGCCATAGTCCCGCAGACCCGCCACCGGTGCGCGGCCGGTGAGTACGGCGTCTTCCCCGATCGTTTCCGGCGGCTCGACCTCGCCGTTCATCCGCTGCAAATCCGTCATGGCGCGGCCCACCTGTTCGGCGGGAAGCTCCAGCCGGAAGCGGTACCACGGCTCCAGCAGCACGTTCTCCGCCTGCATAAGCCCCTGACGCACCGCCCGGTAGGTGGCCTGCCGGAAATCGCCGCCCTCGGTGTGCTTTTCATGGGCGCGGCCGGTGAGCAGCGTGAGCTTGATATCCGTGACCGGCGCACCGGTGAGCACGCCGCAATGCTCTTTTTCCAACAGATGCGTTAAAATCAATCGCTGCCAGTTGAGATTCAGCTCGTCCGTGGGGCAGACAGAGGTGACGGTGACGCCGCTGCCCGGTTCCCCCGGCTCCAGCAGCAGATGCACCTCCGCGTAGTGCCGCAGCGGCTCAAAGTGGCCGATGCCCTCCACGGCGTTTGCAATGGTCTCCCGGTAGCAGACCGTTCCCGCGCCGAAGGAGACCTCCATCCCCAGCCGCTCCCGGATGAGCCGTTGCAAAATTTCCATCTGCACCTCACCCATGAGCTGAATATGAATGTCTCCGCCGCTCCAGACAAGGTGGAGCTGGGGGTCCTCCTCCTCTAACTGCCGCAACTTTTGCAAGGCGGTATGGGGGTCCGTGCCGTCCGATAGTTCCACCCGGTAGGTCAGCACCGGCTGCAAAACGGCCCCGGCCCAGTCCGGTTCCGCTCCCAAGCCCTGACCGGGAAACGTGTGGCTCAGACCCGTTACCGCCACAACGGCGCCGGCCTCTGCCTCATCCAAGGACTGAAATTTGGCCCCGGAATACAGCCGGAGCTGGTCGGCCTTTTCCTGCCAGAGCGTATCGCCCTCTCTGCCGGTAAGAACATCCTTGACCCGCAGTGTGCCGCCGGTGAGCTTCAGGTGCGTTAGCCGTGCGCCCTGCGAATCCCGGGTGATTTTGAATACCTTGGCGCCGAAGTCCGCCGGGTACACCGGCCGGGGGGCATAGCGCTCCACGCCGGAGAGCAGGGCGTCCACGCCCTCTACCCGGAGGGCGGAGCCGAAATAGCAGGGAAACAGCTTCCGCTCCGCGATGAGCGCGGACAGTGCCGCGTTGGAGACCTCCCCGGTTTCCAGATAACGCTCCAGCACTGCCTCATCTAAGACAGCGGCCTCCTCCGCCAGCGTTTCCGAATCTCCGAAATCCACGCACCCGCCGTCCAGCTTTTCCTTTAGGTGGGCCAGCAGCGCGTCCCGGTCCGTTCCGGCAAGGTCCATTTTGTTGATAAAAAGAAACGTGGGAACATGATAGCGCTCCAAAAGCTCCCACAGCGTCCGGGTGTGGCCCTGCACACCGTCTGTGCCGGAGATCACCAGCACAGCGCAGTCCAATACCTGAAGTGTCCGTTCCATCTCGGCGGAAAAGTCCACATGGCCCGGCGTGTCCAGCAGCGTCACGCGGACGGAGCTCAGCTCCAGCACCGCCTGCTTGGAAAAAATGGTGATGCCCCGCTGACGCTCCATGGCGTCCGTATCTAAAAATGCGTCCTGATGATCCACCCGGCCCAAACGGCGGATAGCCCCGGCCCGATACAAAAGCGCCTCGGACAGCGTTGTTTTCCCGGCGTCTACATGGGCTAACACACCTATACAACAGTGCTTCATAATGTCAAAAACTCTTTCATGATATACTGATAAGCCTTCCTAAGCGCGGATATAGATGTATTTCAATACTATCTGGCTTTTCCGGATTTCGATAGTACGTGATCTTTTCCATCAACAGTTTCCACAAACGATTCTTTTCTTCCGGGGTCATGCGGTCATAGTAATCAAGAATGTGTGCGGTAGTCGGCAGAAAGATCTCCTGCGCTTGCCTATATGTGTTCTTATTATGGCAGATTTCCTTTAATTCTTCAATGCCTGACTGCAACTCTTTTATCTCCTCTTGCAGCAGCATTTCTTATTAGACGCATGTGTTCTCCATAGCAGAAACTCTATTACAGAGCTCAAGCAGTTCCTCATCCGGATCCTCACTGGCCAGAATCCGCCATTGCCTCGCCGGTATTCAGTCAGATCAAAATTGGCAATAAAGACAGAATCATTCCCGCTGCCACGTTCAGCAGGATCTGTTGTCAGAAACTTCGTATTACATGGATATCTCCATCTTGTCTGTACGGTCAAAAAAGCAGTAAAGCTGCACGCCCTTTTGGCGTGCAGCTTTACTGATAAATGACTATAGCTGTGCTCAGCGTCTTCTTATTCTTAGCGCTGCGGGGCACATTCTGCACATTGGCCTAAAAACCGGGGCTCTCTACCCTCACAATTACCTGCAGTCTGTTTAAAGGCCCAGCATAATATTCAGGATCTCCTCATCGGTGTGCCGCATTCCCTGTCGGGCCATACGGCCAACGTTGAAAATGGTCTGCTCCACGTCAGCACCGATAATGCCTTCGCCATTCACAAAGCCCAAATCGGTCTTTGCCATTTCATAGCCGTCAAGACCGGCTTCCACTGCCGCCGCGATCTTCGCCGCGCAGGAAGACTTTGCACCATCGCAGACCATGCCGGAACAAATACCCAGGGTATTGACGATGGTTTTGGCGATCACCTCCGCCTTTGCACCGTCCAGATAGGCCAGCACCGCAGCCTGCGCTGGTCGCGCCGCAGAATGCGGACAGACGGCCAATACCGGTCTTCTGATGGATGGTAATCAAATCCGATACTGCCAGCGCCCGCAGCAGAGCCTCATGGTCCGCTCCAATGGCCTCGGCATATTCAATAACCGGCAGAGACGCCGTCATGCCCTGGTTGCCGCTGCCGGAAACAATGACAACCGGCAGCTCACAGCCATTCATACGGGCGTCAGAACCAGCGGCGGCGGCCCGCAGCTTGGTCGGCAGGCTGTCCCCATGGAGCTTTAGCAGAGTGCGGCCCATTTCAGCGCCCCAGCCACCCTTTAAGCCCTCTTGAGAGATAGCGGTGTTGTACGCGATCTGTCGTTCCAGAACGGGGGCCACATCTGGAACATCAAGCGTATCTGCAAATTTCAAAATCTCCTGAACGCTGAGCACAGAGCGGTCTGTCTGCGCCGTTTGAGTGGATGCGCCCTCCTGATTTTGGAACAGGATCTTATCATCCTTACGGATCTGCGTGATATTGGTGTGGAAATCCACAATCTCACAGTCTGCCGTATGACCGCCAGCCGCAACTGTCACCAAGATATAGAATACCCGGTCTCCGCCGGAGGGCAGCACCTGCATGGAGCAGGTTTTTAGGAATTGCGCCATTTCGGCGATTTCCTCCTTTGTGACCCGGGACAAAACCTCCAGTCCCAGATCCGGACGGCCGCCCACGATGCCGGCGGCCGCAGCGGCTTCCAAACCCTTCATACCGCCTGTATTGGGCACTGTTACTGCCTTTACGTTTTTAATAATATTGCCGCTGACCTCTACCCGGCAGGCCTCTGGTGTAGCTCCCAGTGCCTCTGTAGCCTTAGCCGCCGCCAGTGCCACGGCAATGGGTTCTGTACAGCCCATTGCCGGGATCAGCTCTTCCTCCAGGATTTTCAAATAACTTTCATAATGGGGGGTATGTTTCATTGAGATGTTCCAAGCCCTTCCATTCCCATAAAAATCGTTCCGCTCTGTAATACAGGAGATTTGCGGATTTTCAATACTCATGGGAAAGCCGAGGCGACACCGCTGATAGGTCTCCCCTCGGCTTTTACCCGATCATTTACATGTAAGGAATTCGAAAAATCAATCCTTCACGCCGGCAACTGCCTGAATCTCAAAGAGGAACTTGGGAGCGGTGAAGGTAACTTCGGTGACGCTGCGGGTGGTAGGCACGCCCTGACCCAGGAAATACTCATCGAAGATCTCGTTCATCAGAGCGAAATCTTCCCGGTGAGCCAGGAAGCAATGGCAGTGGGGCACCATGTCCATGCAGGCACCGCCGGCCTCCAGAGTGTTCTTCAGGCTCTCAAAGCAGCCGCGAATCTGCTCCTCCGGCGTGGTGGGCATGGTGCCGTCAGGGCGGGCAGCGGAGTGAGCTGTGGTGAAGATCAGGTCGCCATAGCGGATAGCGCGGGACCACTTGGTCTTCAGGCTGTTGGGGGGAACGATTTGAATTTTCTCGTGTTTCATGGAAATATCCTCCTTAAAAAAATTATAACTTGATTTGCTTCCAAGTACCCTTGCGCCAGTGCAGATACAAACAGATCCAGCGCAGGGTATGGGCCAATGTAAAGGCAGCCCAGATTCCCACTTGATAGAGCCTCATGGGGTAGCAGAACAGCCACGCGGCGATAGGCCGCAGAATCGCCACCACCCAAAGAGTGATCCGGGCAACCACTTTGGTATCTCCGGCCCCCCGGAGAATCCCGGCATAAACAGAACTGCCGGAGCAGGGGATGCAGCCAGCTGCCACAAAAAGCAGCAGCATACCGCCATGTTGGATCACATAGCTGTCCCCCTTGGCGAAAATTGCAAGAATCGGGCGGTGAAACAGCGCAAAGCCAAACGCAATGACAAACGCCGTTCCATACCCCATCCATACAGCATATTTTCCGGCCTGCTGCGCCCGCTCCGGCTCTTTCATGCCAAGACTTTGGCCAGTCAGGGCCGTAGCTGCTGAGGCGAAGCCGTCATACGTATATCCCTGCAAATTCGCCAGATTCATCACAAATTGATAAATTGCAAATTCCACAGTTCCCAAGGATGCGGCGATCCGGGCAAACACAAAGACACCCAGTCTCTGAAAAAACTGCTCATGGAACGCACTGGAGGCAATGTCCCAGGCCTTTTTCAAGAGCGGGAGGTCCAGCCTAAACGGCTCCTGTTTCAAGTCTAAATGCAGAATCCCGCCGTTTCCTTTCCGAACGGAATAGAGGGAGATCGCCAATGCGGCAAAGCTACCCAAAGAGGTGGCAATTGCCGCCCCTTTGACTGCCAGCCGTGGAAAGCCGCAGTTTCCTTGAATCAGAAAATAGTTGAATATCAAATTCACTGCATTGGCCGCCGTATTGGTCAGAAGGGTGACTCTGGTTTTTCCCTCCGCCCGCAGACAGGCGTTGATGGTCAGACTGATCGCCTGTGGGACCTGACCAACTACTAAAATACGAAAGTAGTCGGATGCGTCCTTTAAGGTCTCATTATTCGCCCCGGAAAGTCTCATCAACGGCGCGGCAAATAGAAAACCAACTGTATAGAGCACCAGCGCCATCAGAATACTGACCCACAGGAACTGATGCATACAATGGTTGGCTTCCTTTTTTTCTCCCGCACCGATTCGGCGGCTGACCCATGCGGTAGCTGCCACATTCAGCGCCAGGGTGAACATCAGCAGGATTCGCTTCGGCTGGCTGGTAACACCTACCGCTGAAACGGCCGTCAGCTTCAGAGACGACACCATTGCCATATCCACTAGATCCACCACACCGATCAGCAATGCCTCTAATGCGGCAGGCCAAGCGATTCGGAAAACCTGGCGGCTAAGGCCAGGCTCCCTTAAGGGATGCTCTCCTTCAGTCTTGGCCATGGCGGTGATTATACCAATAGGACCACAGGGCACTGCTGGTGATCAGGACGCCGCCCAGAATACTGGAGTCTGCCAGCGGCTCGCCAAATACAAGATAGCCGATCAGCATAGACACTACAATGCCCACATAGTCATAAATACTGACCTCAGAGGCCGGAGCCTTCTGATAAGCAAAGGTCAGACCGATCTGACCGCCGGACGCGAATACGCCGATCAGGATCAGCATGATTACGTCCCGGAAAGTAGGCATGGTAAAAGTGGGCAGCATAAGGAAGAATCCTGCTATCGTGCTGAACAGGGAGAAATGGAAAATCACTGTCAGGGGATGAACCTTACCTTTGCAGAAAGCAATCATGGTATAGGCAAGGCCGCTGGACACCGCCGTGGCGGCGGCCAAAAGCAAAGGCAGGATATTAGAATCAAAAGAGGGCTGCATTGCCACCACTGTACCCGCAAGACACAAGACGATCACCGGCACCTGCACCTTTGAGATTTTCTCCTTCAGGATCAGCGCAGCGAAAACCGTCGTCCAAATAGGGGATGTCCGGCTCAGAATAGCAATATCCGCCTGCCGGGCATTGGCTGTGGCATAGAAAAGCATGATCACGCCGATAAAGCCGAAAAAGGAACGTGCGCAAAGCGCCGGCTGATACTGCTTTTCCCCTAAAAAGGGAAGCTTCTCTTTCCAGATCACAATACCTACCGCGATCAGACTCACCAGATTGCGGAAAAACACCTGCTGCAAAGTGCCCACAGTGGTTGCGGAAAGCTTTACCACCATGGACATCAGGCAGAAGGACGTAGTGGACATCAGCATGAGGGCTGTTGCCTGCCCCCGGTTACTTTTTATCTGCTGCATCAGAAGGCGTTGTAGCTGACGATTTCGTCCACAGGCTTCCGGTCCCGGCGGGGCTGGGTGCCATCATGATAGCCCAGGGGGATCATGGTCACGACCTTCACATCTGCGGGGATATGCAGAACTTCCTTCACAGCGTCAGCATTGAAGGCGCCCAGCCAGCAGGTGCCCAGGCCCTGGTCATAGGCCTCCAGCATCATGTAAGCGCCACTCAGCGCCATATCAATGGGGTGCTTGACCTCACCGCAGGGCATAGCGTCCTCGTGCTCGGTATCAGGCGTGGCGCACAGCACAAGAACCACCGGAGCCTGCTCGATCATGGGCTGGGTGCCGGCCTTGTCGTGGATTGCCTTCTTCACAGCGGGATCAGTGACCACAATAAACTTGCGGCACTGGCTGTTGTAAGAAGACGGAGCCAGACGGCCTGCCTCCAACACCTTTTGCAGCTTCTCTTCCTCTACCGGAGTAGGCAGATAGCTCTTGACACTCTGGCGGCCCTTTAAGGCTTCCATAACTTCCATGAATTGAAACTCCTTTCACGGGGACAAGGGTCCCACCGAAAAACGGCAGAACCCTATCCCTTTTATAGTCCTATATTATTCGCGGTTGTCCTCGATCAGGGTAGCACCCTTCAGGATGGAACCAACGCAGCGCTGATAAATGCTCAGCCAGCCAGTCTTGGGCTGGAGACGCAGCTCAGCAGCAGCCATACGCTTTTGCAGTTCTTCATCGGACAGCTCAATGTTCAGCTCACGCTTCTCAATATCGTAGTTGACCCAGTCGCCGTCCTGCACCGCGCACAGAGGGCCGCGGAGAGCAGCCTCAGGAGAGGCATAGCCGAAGCAGGCACCGGAAGCGGCGCCGGACAGACGACCGTCAGTCACGGTGGCCACATCGTCCTTCAGGTGGCTGCCCTTCAGAGCGGTGGTGAACGCATAAGAGGTGTGAGGACCGGCCTTAGCACCCTGATAGATAATGAAGACCACGTTGCCAGCCTCGATCCGGCCATCACGCAGGGCGGCGATAGCGTCGTCCTGATCGTAGAAGACCTTAGCGGTGCCGCGGAACTTATGCAGCTTGGCGGGAACAGCGGACTGCTTGATGAAAGCGCCCTGGGGCACCAGGTTGCCCTTGCACAGGATCAGACCGCCATCGTTGTCCAGAGGCTCAGCCAGGGTATGGATGATCTCCTTATTGTGGTTGACAGCGCCCTCGATATTCTCGCCCAGGGTCTTGCCGGTAACGGTCATGCCAGTCAGGTCCAGCTTCTCCTTCATCTCGTTGAGCAGAGCGCTCATGCCGCCGGCCAGTTCAAAATCAGCCAGACAGTAGGGGCCATTGGGACGGATGCCGATCAGCAGAGGCACCTCGCAGCTTGCCTCAGCATAGATGGAGCTGCAGTCCATATCCAGGCATGCCTCGGTGGCAACAGCGGGAATGTGGATAATGGTGTTGGAGGAGCCGCCGATGGCCATGCAGACACGGATGGCGTTGGTAATAGCCTTCTCCGTGATGATGTCGCGGGGACGGATATTCTTCTCCCACAGATCCATGACATGGCGGCCAGCCTCACGGCTAAGGTTGATCAGCTTGCCGGAAACAGCAGCAGTGGTGGAGTTGCCGGGCAGAGACATACCCATGGTCTCCGTCAGCATGCTCATGGTGTTGGCGGTGCCCATCATGCCGCATGCGCCCTTGCAGGGGCCACAGACATGGATCAGCTCGTTGAACTTCTCCATGGACATCTTGCCTTCCTTGACCTTGGAAATGCTGGCGCCGATATCAATGAAGTCCACGTGCTCGCCATCCAGATAGGGAGTCTCCATATAGCCGCCGGTAACGATAACCGTGGGGATGTTCACGCGGCCAGCCGCCATCAGCATAGCGGGAACCACCTTGTCGCAGGTGCCGATCAGCACCATGGCATCCAGGTGGTGTGCCTTGGCGTTCAGCTCGATCTCGTTGACCAGCAGGTCACGGGAAGGCAGCACGTAATCGCCGCCGCCCACGCAGTCGCACAGGTTCACGCCATAGAACAGGAACGGCAGGCCGCCCTTTTCAATGATGCCCTCACGAACGGCCTGAGCCAGGGGCTGCTGATGAATATGGCCGGGGTTGATCTCGTTCCAGGTATTCATGATACCTACACGGGGCTTTTCAATATCCTCATCATTGTAACCCATGCCATAGAAAAAGGCGCGGGTGCCCTGCCAATCCAGGGTCATGCGATCTTCCAGATCGCTATTGATCATTCTTTTCTTCTCGCTCATGGTTTTCTCCTTTATGAAAAAATAATCAAATTTGACAGAATCAAATTATAGAAATAGCTGCAAAGTTACTGTGCGGAAACCTTACCTGCCTCTGCTTTCAGCTCTTTGCCCGCAGAGATGAACAGATAAACCAACACAACCACGCCAAAGATATCGGTGAAGTGCTCAGGCACAATGCAGCAGATACCGGCAGCAAAGGCCAGGACCCGCTTCCACATCACCAGAGGACGGCGGCAATAGCCCTCCAGACCGGCAGCCACCAGGTAAACGCCCAAAATGCAGGTGCAGATACACACGATGGTGCTGATTGGGCTGGTGCCCATACCATTGAACTGCAGGCCGGGCTCATACACGAACACATAGGGAACCAGGAAAGTGGGGAAAGCCATCTTGAAGGCCACCCAGCCCGTTTTTGAGGGGTTGCTGCCCGCGATAGCCGCAGCTGCATAAGAAGGAACTGCCACAGGAGGCGTAATGCAGGCCAGAATGCCAAAATAGAAGCAGAAGAAATGGGCAGTCAGCACGGGGATTCCCAGCTTTACCAACACAGGAGCAGCCACAGTCGCCAGCACGATATACACGGCTACAGTAGGCATACCCATGCCCATAATGATGGACATGATCATAACCAGGAACAAGGTGATAAAGAGGTTGCCCTGGGAGATCTGAAGAATGTAGTTGCCCAGCACGTTGCCCACACCGGTCAGGGTGGCCACACCGATGATCATACCCACGCAGGCGCAGGAAACACCAAAGGACACGGTCTTCTGACCGCCGTTGACAAAGGCCATGGCGATCTGCTTAAAAGACAGGCGGGTCTCTTTCTTCAGAGGAGAAACCACCAACACCAGGATAATGCCCACCAGAGCAGCAAAGGAGATCGTATACTGGCGGATAATCATATAGATCACAGCCAGGAACGGGATTGCCAGATGGCCGCGGCTCTTCATAGCGGCTTTCACGCTGGGGAGCTGGTCCTTAGGCATACCCAGCAGGCCCAGCTTCTTGCTGCGCAGGTCCACCGTGATGAACACGCTGAGATAATACAGCAGAGCAGGAATCAGGCCGGCTATCATAATATTGGAATACGGAATACCGATATATTCGGCCATAATGAAGCAGGCAGCGCCCATGACAGGGGGCACCAACTGGCCGCCGGTAGAGGCGCAGGCCTCAACCGCGCCGGCAAACTCAGGCGGATAGCCGCAGTCCTTCATCAGAGGAATGGTAAACGTACCGGTGCCCACCACGTTGGCGGCAGCAGCGCCGGAAATCGTACCAAACGCAGCGGAGGCCACAACAGCCACCTTGGCGGGACCGCCGGTAGAACGGCCAGTCAGGCCCAGGGCCACATCACGAATGAAGTCGCCCATGCCGCACTCCTGCAGCAGAGAGCTGAACAGCACAAACAGGGAAACATAAGTAGCGGCGGTACCCAAGGGGCTGCCGAAAATGCCCTCAGGGATCATGAACATATGATCCGCCATACGGGCCAGACCGCCAGCCTTAGTCTGGAACATACCGGGCATATAGTTGCCGAAGTAGGCGTAGACCAGGAATACCAGCGTGACCAAAGACAACGCCGGACTGACTAAGCGGCGGGTACCCTCCAGCACCAGAATGGCCAGAATCACAAACACGAACTGATCGGTAGAGTTGGAAATACCATACCGCATCAGAATGGCTTCATAGTTAATAAAGGCGTAAAAACAGCAACCAAAGGATGCCGCAGCAAAAATATAATCATACCAGGATACACCTTTTTTGGTGTTCTTGCTGAATGCGGGATAGACCAGGAACAAAATCACCATAGCACACAGCAAGTACAGCGCTCTCTGTTTCACAGCAGGAAGAGAACCAAATGCCGCAGTATACACCAGGAACAGGGAAATAAACAGGGAGAATGCGTTTACGATCATCGAAGTGACTTTCGTCAGGGAACGGGTATTGTCCTCTTTGGAGAATTCACGCAGGATCTCATCGGCCTTTTCCGCGTTGATCTCACCGGAGGCACCAGAGGAGTTGGCCTCTGGTGCCTGCACGGCGTTTTTCTTCGCTTTGAAAAGGCTTTTTTTCTTTTTGTTTTCCATCAAAGCCTCCTAAGCTTCATGTTCGCTCTCAACGATCGAGCACGTTGATTTTTTCTATCTTACTTGTAGAGAAAGTTTTTACAGGACGCCCTGCTCCTGATAGTACTTCAGAGCACCGGGGTGGATAGGCAGATCTGCGCAATCCTTCACATCGTCAATGGTCAGATTGGCCAGAGCGGCATGGAGCATGTTCAGGTCGCCGATGTTCTCCCAGATGTACTTGGTCAGCTCATAGACCAGTTCATCGGACAGATCGCCGCGGCAGCAGAGATAGGAGCCCTGTGCGATGGTGGCAATGTCCTCGGGCTGGGTCTTATAGGTGTTGGCAGGGATGGTTGCGCGGAACCAGACGGGGATGCTGTGGTCACCGGGCTCGCAGGCCTTGTCAATGGTCTCCTGAGACAGGGGCATCAGATAAGCCTTTTCAGCGTTGGTCAGCTCCAGGAAGCTGGAGAAAGGAAGCTGGGTCACAGCGATTGCGCCGTCAGCGTGGCCGTCCTTCATGGCCTCGATGCCCTCGTTGCTGCCCAGATACTGGGGATCGAAATCATCAAAGCTCATGCCCATCAGGGTGTAGAGCTGCTTAGCGGTAGCCTCATCGCCAGAGCCAGGGCCGCCGACAATCAGCTTCTTGCCACGCAGGTCTGCCTCGGTCTTAATGTCCTTGGTGCAGAACTGCTGGAAATAAGCGTTGTACAGAGGTGCGATAACCTTAACGTCCTCATAAGGCTTACCATCGAAAGCATTGGTACCGTCAATGGCATCCACCAGGACGCTCAGACCGATAATGCCGAAATCGCAGGTGCCGTTCTGCATGAACATGATGTTCTGCACGCCGCCAGTGGTGGCGGTGGAGGAGAACTGGCCGTAAACCTTTCCGTCATTGAAGAACTGGGTGAAGGTAGAGCCCATGGCATTGAAGGTGCCGCCGGTTGCGCCGCCGCCAATGGCGTACAGGGCGCTGGCGTCAATGCCGCTTTCAGAAGCGCCGGTGCTGCTGGAGTCAGTATTCTGCTCGGGTTCCTTGCTATCGCTAGTGTCGGACTTGCTGCCGCCGCAGGCAGCCAGGGACAGGGTCATGGCCAATGCCAGGACCAGGGACAGGAATCTTTTCATTTTCAGCCTCCGTAAATTTATATTTTATGAAGAAGCGTTTCGGCTTCTTGCATAAACAAAGTGTGCCACCGGCTAACGGGAGAAACTGCGTTTTTCGGAATGAAACCACCCCAGCGCCTGTCAGCGCTGCTGTGAGACGTATCCTCCCCATCACCGAGAGTAAGCGCTCAGGAGATCATCGCATAGATTTCTTCCAGGGTCTTGCCCTCCAGGCCCAGCTTATCCACCGTGCGGCCTTCCTTCTTGAAGTCCCGACCGCAGATGATGCTTGCGATCAGGATGAAGGAATCCATAACCGGTGTTTCAACGCCCAGCATGTGGCCGATGGATGCCAGCGGCACAATTCCGCTGACGGTATCCTCCACAATGAAGCGGTGATTCAGGCTGGTGGGGCTGCGGAGTCCCTTATAGGCCGCGTTATGCTGCAGGAGATCGTACAGGTCCTCCTGATCCAGCTTGTACATCTTCTGCAGGGAGTGCACCAGAGAGGGAACCTCCAGGCCCAGGGCACGGCAGACAGCCAGACGCTCCGCATCGCAGGCGGAAACCAGCTTTGCGATACTGGGGGTGATACCGGCCATATAATAATCGTAATTCTCACCCATGTCGGTGCGGTTCACGTTCATCAGGCTGGGAATGGGATGCAGCATAGCGCCGCCGCCCTCAAAGCCGGTCTCCAGAATGTTCTTAACAGGCTTCAAATTTGTGAAGATGCCGCCGATCTTATCCAACAGACGGTTCACATCGCCGGCAGGCAGGGTCGCTACATCCACACCGGCCTTAATGCCGGACTGGAAGGTCTGCCCGATCTCATAGGAACGGCAGGCATACATCAGGTCGCCGGACTCGGCAATAATAATGTCAGCCTTGCAGCCATGGACATCACGAATAATGTGGCTAACCTCCAAAGCGCCGCCCACATGGCCGGGGTTCAGCATAAAGATAGAACCATCATGGAGATAAGGCGCGCACAGATCAGCGATCTCTTTATGTGCGTCCGTGGTGGTGCAGACCATGATCACGTCCACATCCTTAACGGCCTCATCGATCACGGTCGTACAGACCTGCGGAAAGCCTTCACATTCAAACTTACCCGTAACAACGATTCTGCCCAGCTCATTCAAGCGGGCGATCTTCGCCTTGTCATGGTCATACAGTGTCACATAATAATTCTGGCTTGCCAGATAGGCCGCCATGGTCTGGCCGCCGGCGCCGGCGCCAATAACCGCAAATTTCAACTTGTCCATACTGCGCTCCTTATCTGCAAATTTGTTCTTATATCAGAACGGCTTTTTATATAAGAACTACCTTGCTGTAAAGTTTAATGGATATAACCGCGAATGTCAATAAAAAAAACCGCCAAACTTATACAGCAAAAATTGTCTATATTAGTACCTCGGTCTCCCTGCAATCTCTATGACTTTATTCATCCTTACAATTTGATTGCGTAATAAATTTACGCTTATTTGCGTTTCTTTTTCCGCCATTTCTCTTTAAGAGAGAACTAAAGCAGTTCTTTTGATAATTTTTACAAAATTCCCTGGCATATTGGTTGCAAAGTACAGCAAATTATGTTAAAATAATATAAATGATAATAAATGGAGGAAAAACCTTTATGGCGCAGACCGCACATCGCTCAACCTCCCGTGTGCTGGATATCTTTGAGCTGCTCTCAACCACCAGCTCAGACGGTGCTACACTTACGGAAATCGCTCAGGCATTGGAATCGCCTAAAAGCAGCATACTCCCGATCCTGCAGACCCTGGTGGCCCGGGGTTACATTGATATGGATTATCGCACAAATAAATATTCTATTGGTGTCAATCTCTATATGGCCGCTTCAATTTACCGCAGCAAGATCTCTATCAATAAATTTATCGACAATGAGATGCGCCATCTGACCACACGGCTAGAGGAATCCTGCTGCTTAGCAGTGTTAGATGGCCGCAACAGCCTTTTTTTGCATAGAACAGACCCCCGGGATGGTGTTCACTGCCAAAAATCCCCCGGAAAGAGCGAGCTCGCTTGTCTGGGTGCTGTGGGCAAATCTCTGCTGTGCGACTACAAATTGAAGGAAATTTCCGATCTGTTCCTCAGCAACGGGCAGACGCTCCCCAACGATATCAATCTTTACCGCCTCCATGTTCAAATGGAGGAAACTCGTTTTACCAGCCTTTCCTACGAATACGGTGAGGTAGAGCCCGGCATTCAGTGCGTTGCCACGCCGATCCGGCATCAGGAAAAGGTCGTTGCCGCCCTGGGGATCATCCTCCCTGTCTTCCGTCTGACGCCGGAAAAAATTCTGGACTGTACACGGCTGCTGCCGGTCTCCGCCCAGCGGATTGAAAACACATTGGCAAGCACTACAGAGGATATTTCCGACATTTTCTCCCTCAGTGGTTTTAGAAACCTGTAAAGCGTATTTACGGCATATCTCTTATCTGACGGCCCCATCCGTCGGATAAGAGATATGCTGAAAATAACAGGCCGGTTAACTGTAGAACACAGTTGACCGGCCTGCCTTTTCTGATTCTCATGTCAGCTTTCATATCTACGCCTATATATTTAATAAGGTATCAGTCCTGAAAGCGTCCGCAGTACTCAAACACTCAGAAAATACTTGCTAAAATAAGCGGCACCCATAATAGATACGATGCTCAGAGGCTCATCTAAGCCTTAATAGCCCAGAGCGGCGGTAAACACCGCCACGCCGGAATACCGGTAAATGCTGATCTCAGAGGTTGGCTCCACCTGAAAGCAAGGGTCGGGAAAAGCTGCCCGATAGCGGCGAATGCCCCACAAGCAAACGGAAAAACAGGCTTTTAAGGACAGACAGCGGAAAAGAAGTCATCATGATTTCCGCCAATACACAACTCCAGGCATAGAAGTGCAGAACAATGGTTTTAAGAATACTGCCTTCCTGCAACAGGCCGGCAGTGTATAATCGCCGTGCACAATGCGCACAGCAGCGCAGCGCCTATCTTCACAAAGTTCAGTTCTTCATTCAGCCGCAAACAATGTAACAAATGCCAGTCACTGCGGTTCAGTATAGCCGCATCCGCCTATTTCTCGTTTCCGACCGCATGCGCAGAAAAGCAGGACAATTCCTAAAGCCAGAAAAGGACTGTTCTCTTTAACTACTATAGCTGCCGCCAGTAAGAAGCTGATCAGATTCCGGAAAGTACCTATTCAAAGGTATGTACTTTTCCTGAGGTCAGCTTCACAAAAACCTGCATGAAGGAAAAAGGCCGTACCGCACCGGCATGAGGCAGATCACTTTTGCTTTTGGCCCCTTCATAACTGTGTTTTAGTCTTTTTATACAGGAGCCGTTATCCGTTACAACGTTGGAAGTTCCATGTTCAGCAAGCGCAGCATCGCATTGTGATAGATCTTCCTCTGTAGGTAGAAGTCCGCAAGCTCCACATATTCGTCATTCTGATGTTCTGTGTGGATATGCCCCGGGAAAGCAGCGCCAAAGCCTACGATATTGTCAATTCCTCGGGCATACGTCCCCCCGCCGATCACGATCGGATCACCCTGGTCGCCAGTCTCTTCCCGATAGGCTGCCAGAACCTGCTGTAAAACCGGATGGTCCTTGGGATAATACAGCGGCTTGGCGTTTTTCAGGATGCGCAGTTCCACACCGCAGTCAGCGGCGGCATCCTGCACCTTCTTCAAAATCCCCTCGCCATCTGCGGTCACCGGATAGCGGATATCCAGCGTCATGGTGATCTCCTCCGGCGTAGTGCTGACCATACCCACACAAAGTGTGGTCCGGCCGCTGGCCTCATCTGTGATATCAATGCCCATATATTCCCCGTGGCAGGTATCCCGCACATACTTTTCATGGAATGCCACCAACGGGTCCTCCACACGGCCATACAACTCCCGCATAACTACCGCAATGGCGCTGACACCCTGGTCCGGCACGGTGGCGTGAGCTGCCTTTCCGGCAGCAGAGAGCCGGACGGGCTGCCCATCATGATTCTTGTAGCACGCCTCACACTGGGCCGCAACAATATTGCAGGCCGTGCCGCCCTTCAGGGATTGCAGGCCGCTCTTTGCTGCTGGTACAGCAAGCTCTGCCCACAGCATTCCCTTTTCACCGTTCAGTGCTGGAAATTCAGCGTCCGGTGTGAAACCGGCAATAGGCTTTTCCTCATTCTGCCGGTAATAATCCATATCAGTCCAGACGCCAGTCTCCTCGCTCTGTCCCAAAATCAGGCGAAGCCGCCGGGGCAGCCGTCCGCCGGTCTCTTCTAAAATATCAGCGGCAGCGTAAATGCAGGACATGGCTGGACCCTTATTGTCAGAGGAACCTCTGCCATAGAGCCGTCCGTCCTTTACTGTACCGTCAAAGGGCTCCACAGTCCAGCCATCTCCCGCCGGAACAACATCCAAATGCGGGACCACAGCAATCATTTCCGTACCCTGTCCGATTTCCGCCCAGGCGGTCTTGCCCGGCAGCTTCGTTGTACGCATTCCCAGAGAACGGCACAGGGCCAGCGTATGGTCCAGCGCTTCGTCTACCTCTTTGCCGTAGGGCTGACCGGGATTGGCGCCATGGCCGGATACGCTGGGGATCCGCAGCAGCTTCCGGAGAGATTCCAGCATTTCTTCATTTGTATAAGGCATGAGAAAACAACTCCTTTCTCAGATCTTGCCAAAGGGAGGCGTGACCCAGCTGAAGTCCTCCAGGGCCTCCGCCTTTGTTTCCGCGCCGCTGGCAACCTCCAGCACCTGCTGGTAAAGCTCCTTGCCCAGGTCCCGGTAATCCCGGTGCTGGGTAATGACAGGAGAGGCGTCAAAATCGATCATCTCTCCGCCGAGTCTTGCGTAGGTATCCGGGTTGCCGGTGATCTTGATGGTCACGCTGGCAGCGTTGCCGAGGGGCGTGCCCCTGCCCGTGGTGAACAGGCAGATATGAGCGCCTGTCATGGCCAAAGCCGTGGTGGCGTAAACGTCATTGCCGCCCTGCCGGTTGTCCAGCAGCCATTGGCCGGAGGCCGGAACATCCTCGCCTACCTCCAGAACGCCTACTACCTTTGTACGGTTGCCGGAAAGCTCCAGATTACCGATAGCCTTTTCACAGAGCGTTGTGATGCCGTGAGCCTTGTTGCCGGGGGTGGGATTCACATCCGCGATAGACTGGCCGGTCATTTTCAATACGTCGTTGCGGTACTCTTCCACAATGTTGAGGATATGCTCGCCCACTTCGTGAGTGGCTGCCAGTTCGATCAGGTGGCGCTCATGACCGGGCATACCACGGATCCCGGCGCTGACGATCGCCGCCCCCGCATCACCCAGCAGATCGGCCGCCTCACCGGTGGTAACATTTGCCGCCAGAGAGCTTGACCAATCGGAGCCGCCGCAGTAAACTGAAACTATCAGATCAGAGACAGGGAATGGCTCTCTGGGCATTTCTTTTCCCTCCTGCAGAAGCTGGTTCACCAAAGTGGTCCCTTTTTCTACAGTCCGCTTTACGCCGCCCTCATCCTGAATGCACAGGTGATAGACCTTCGTGCCGTATTTTTCAATCTCAGCGGCAATTGCCTGCGGATTTGTCCACTGGCAGCCCAGACTTACCAGCACCACGCCGTATACATTGGGATGCTGGCCGGCCCGGATCAGCCCCAAATTCGTCCGGTTCTCCTGGTCATGATATTCACCGCAGCCGGTATTGATCGTGATAGCCGGCACACCGCATCGGGCGGCGATCTGCGTGGCTGCACCGTTGGCGCACTGGACCAGAGACATGACCAAAACCTGATTGCGAATGCCGAACCGCCCATAGGTGCGGCGGTAGCCCATAACTGTCTGATTCATCTCTGCTCCAACTCCTTTGCCCGTTTCCGGTATGCGGCGGCGTATTCGTTGCAAAGCCGCTCGGTAATGTCTTTTACGTTGTGGGTATGGACCCATTGGCCCGGCTGAATATCGCAAGAGGCCTCACCAATCGCCGTTCCGTACTTGACGATCATCTCCGCGGCAGGGATCCGCCGCAGAGCAATCTTGTGTCCCACAGGAATATCCTCTGCGGCTGTCAGCTTCAGACCGGCAGCAAGAACTGTATCTCCTGCCTTTACAGCTTGGGGAACAACAGCCACATTATCCTTTTCATTCAGGGTAATCGCGTAAATTTCCATCTTACCTTCACCTCTCCTTTCAGTATACCAGCTCCCGCCAAAACACGCCATTGGGAAAAGTTGCACACTACCCATGTGTTTTTTATATATCTCAAGATCAGGAGGCTGCCTACATGACCTTTCAGCAACTCACCTACTTTGTTACAGCGGCCCGTTTCGGCTCCATCAACCAGGCCGCCGAGCATCTTTACACCCATCAGAGCAACATCAGCAACGCTGTCCGGCAGTTGGAGGAGGAATTCTCCATCCAACTTTTTGAGCGCAACTCCAAGGGCGTTCAGCTCACCACCGCCGGCCGGGAATTTCTCGCTTACGCCCAGGACCTGGTGCGAAAGAAAGAGGACCTGGAAAAGCTCTATCAGGTGCGGACCAAATGTAACCCCCAACATTTCTCCGTGGCGGCCATGCGTTCCTTTTTCGCATACGCGCCTCTGCTGGCCATCTCTGATGAAGGCTTCTGGAGCGTCCCGATGAACCTACGGCTGCAAAAATGCTCCCGCCGGGATGTGATCGATCTTGTTTCCTGCTCTGAGGCCGACCTGGGTATTCTCTTTTCCATGAAAAGCGCCATTCCCCGGTTAAGGCAGGCTGCACGCATT
>ENA-UPXC01001059-UPXC01001059.1-human-gut-metagenome-genome-assembly--contig:-NODE-1059-length-42385-cov-9.490120_pt1 | contig 42385 bp, 39 predicted proteins | sample MGYA00250047_ERZ773371 | MGnify/ENA primary metagenome ERZ773371 (study PRJEB29103, sample SAMN06111975) | human gut metagenome | biome: human gut; feature: ankylosing spondylitis patient; material... | reverse complement strand
CTTCGGTACCGGCTCATATTTTTCAAAGAACATGGAGTAGTTACCACGTCCCTGAGTTCTGGAACGAAGGTCGGTAGAATAACCGAACATCTCTGCCAGCGGAACATAAGCCTTAACCAGCTTGCCGCCGCCGATGTCTTCCATACCCTCGATACGACCACGACGAGAGTTGATATCACCGATGATATCACCCATATACTCTTCCGGCATGGTTACCTCAACCTTCATGATCGGCTCAAGCAGTACCGGGTTACCTTTACGCATAGCATCCTTGAATGCCATGGAACCTGCGATATGGAAAGCCATCTCAGAAGAGTCGACCTCATGGTAGGAACCATCGTATACGTCAGCGTGAACGCCGAGTACCGGGAATCCGCCGAGGATACCTGCCTTAGCAGCCTCTTCGATACCTTCGCCTACAGCCGGGATGTACTCTTTCGGGATAGCACCGCCGACAACGCTGGACTCAAACTTGAAGGTCTCTTCGCCGTTCGGATCCATCGGAGTGAAGTGTACCTTACAGTGACCGTACTGACCACGACCACCAGACTGTTTTGCATACTTGCTGTCTACATCTACAGCCTTTGTGAAGGTCTCTTTGTAAGCTACCTGTGGAGCACCTACGTTAGCTTCAACGTGGAACTCACGAAGCAGACGGTCTACGATAATCTCCAGATGGAGCTCACCCATACCAGCGATGATTGTCTGACCAGTCTCTTTGTTTGTATAAGCACGGAAGGTCGGATCCTCCTCTGCCAGTTTTGCAAGAGCCTCGCCCATCTTGTCCTGACCAGCTTTGGTCTTCGGCTCGATAGCGATGTCGATAACCGGCTCCGGGAACTCCATGGACTCCAGGATTACCGGATGCTGCTCATCACAGATAGTATCACCTGTGGTGGAAAACTTGAATCCGATCGCTGCTGCGATATCACCGGAGTAAACCTTTTCCAGCTCGTGACGCTTGTTGGCATGCATCTGAAGGATACGTCCAACACGCTCTTTTTTGTCCTTTGTTGCATTCAGTACATATGAACCAGAGTTCATAACACCTGAGTACACACGGAAGTAAGCCAGCTTACCTACGAACGGGTCGGTCATGATCTTGAATACAAGAGCGGAGAACGGCTCTTCGTCGGAAGAATGTCTTACAGTCTCGTTGCCATCCAGGTCAACACCCTTGATCGGCGGGATGTCAAGCGGAGACGGCATGAACTCGATGATTGCATCCAGGAGCTTCTGAACACCCTTATTTCTGTATGCAGTACCACAGCATACCGGGATTGCCTGACACTCGCAGGTTGCTTTTCTTAATACTTTCTTTAACTCATCTACAGACGGCTCTTCACCCTCAAGGTAAGCCATCATCAGATCGTCGTCCAGCTCGCAGATCTTCTCTACCAGCTCGGTGTGGTAAAGCTCAGCGTCATCCTTCATATCCTCCGGGATATCAAGGATGCTAATGTCCTCACCCTTATCATCATTGTAGATGTATGCTTTCATCTCGAACAGGTCGATAATTCCCTTGAAATCATCTTCCTTGCCGATCGGAAGCTGTAAACAGATAGCATTCTTACCAAGTCTGGTCTTGATCTGCTCTACACAGCCATAGAAGTTTGCACCCAGGATATCCATCTTGTTGATGAATGCCATACGCGGTACATTGTAGGTATCAGCCTGACGCCATACGTTCTCAGACTGCGGCTCTACACCACCTTTTGCACAGAACACGCCAACAGCGCCGTCCAGTACACGAAGGGAACGCTCAACCTCTACGGTGAAGTCTACGTGGCCTGGAGTATCGATGATGTTGATACGATGCTCAAGCGCACCTTTCTTCGGCTTGCAGTGATCCTGCAGAGTCCAGTGACAGGTTGTAGCTGCAGATGTGATGGTAATACCTCTCTCCTGCTCCTGCTCCATCCAGTCCATGGTTGCAGTACCTTCATGAGTATCACCAATCTTATAGTTAACACCAGTATAATACAGAATACGCTCGGTCAGTGTGGTCTTACCAGCATCGATATGAGCCATAATTCCGATATTTCTGGTTCTCTCCAATGGATATTCTCTTTCAGCCAATGGATTTTCCTCCTTATACGAGTGGGCAAATCAGCTTGCGTACCCAGATTAGAATCTGTAGTGAGCGAATGCTTTGTTTGCCTCTGCCATTTTGTGCATATCTTCTTTTCTCTTCACAGCTGCACCAGTGTTGTTTGCTGCATCCATGATCTCGTTTGCCAGTCTCTCTTCCATGGTCTTCTCGCCTCTTTTACGGGAGAACATGGTGAGCCAGCGAAGTGCTAACGCCTGACGACGATCAGCTCTAACCTCGATAGGTACCTGATAGGTAGCTCCACCGATACGTCTTGCTTTTACCTCCAGAACCGGCATGATGTTGTTCATAGCCTCTTCAAATACTTCCAGAGCCGGCTTCTCAGCCTTTGCTTCTACTTTGGCAAATGCGCCGTATACAATCTTCTGTGCTACACCTTTTTTACCATCAAGCATGATGTTGTTGATGAGTTTGGTAACCACTTTGTTGTTGTACATCGGATCTGCCAGTACGTCTCTTTTCTGAGTATGTCCTTTACGTGGCACGTTACTTCCCTCCTTAATACATGTTTATCAGATCTCTCTGATAAGATTAATTCATAGGTACTCACATGTGTCGTTCTACGTGTGTCCGTGCCCGGTATTCCTCTATATCAAACCCGCAGTCATAGGTTCTTTTGATGAACCCTGGCACAAGGCGGCGCTTACGCGACGCCAACAATCATAGTTCTGTTTGTGATACTTGATTCTGTTATTAAATTACTTCTTAGCGTCTTTCGGTCTCTTAGCTCCGTATTTGGAACGTGCCTGACGTCTCTTAGCTACACCAGCGGTATCCAGTGTACCACGAACGATGTGATATCTGGTACCCGGAAGGTCCTTTACTCTTCCTCCACGGATCAGAACAACGCTGTGCTCCTGAAGGTTGTGTCCCTCACCTGGGATATAGCTTGTTACCTCAATACCGTTGGAAAGACGTACTCTGGCGATTTTACGAAGAGCAGAGTTCGGTTTCTTCGGGGTTGCGGTCTTAACTGCGGTGCACACACCACGTTTCTGCGGTGCAGATGCATCGATCGGTCTCTTCTTCAGAGAGTTAAATCCTTTCTGAAGTGCCGGTGCCGTAGACTTCTTAACAGATGTCTGTCTACCTTTTCTTACTAACTGGTTGAATGTTGGCATTCCTTTCACCTCCTGATGAATTGTGATGACTGCTGTTTTTCAGACTTGCTGAATACATGCCTAAACACGCATGCTTGTTTATTATATTAAATTGAGTTTTGCTTGTCAAGCGGTTTTATAGAAAAAAGCATGGATATTTCAACAAAATATCCATGCTTTTCCGGCCATCATCACCACTGTTTTCTCGGTGAATATGCATTATACAGTTTCATTGTTTCTTCAATGCTTCGAAGTCCCCCCACAGAGTCCCCAGCTGACAGATTTGCCGCTGCGGATGCCGCTGCAATCTTCAACGCTTCATCCATAGACAGCTTCTTATATATAGAATACAAAATTCCGGCACAGAACGAATCTCCGGCTCCTACCGTTCCTACAATATATCCATCCGGCAGCTTCAGAGACGGCTCTTCCACATAATTGCCTTCGCTGTCCACTGCACATCCCATTTCCGGGGCGTGAAGCACACAGCACTTCTGAACTCCCATCGCTATAAGCTTGCGTGCCGCTTTTTCCATGGCATCCCAGTTAAGGCTTCCATCTTCTCTCCGAAGCTCCATCTCTGCCAGCTCACCGCCTTCGATCTCATTGACGATCAGATAATCCACATATTTCAGGGAAGGAATCACATAACGCTGCATTTCTTCTTTATCATTCATGGATGCCACATCCATAGCTGTGACCAGTCCCTTTTCTTTCAGATCATGGAAGGCTTTTACCAGATCAGTCCCGTACTTTTCGTTTGGTTTGTTTAATGCATCCAGGATACCACCGTATCCAAGGAGAATGATACTGCCTTTCTCATTTTCAATCTGCAGATTTTTCTCATCAAAAATCCGGTTCACACCACGATCCGAGAAAAATGTTCTCTCTCCTGTGTGTTTCACTGTCATTACATCCGAAAATCCTGTTACATCTTTGTCCGTCTCCTGAATCATAGAAATATCAATGCCATGCTTCTCAAGTTTTTTCTTAACAAATGCTCCATTCGCATCTTTTCCCACTAAAGCAACACTTTTTACTTCTATAGACGGATCAAGTGCTTTGACTCCCACCGCCGTATTTGCAGCGCATCCTCCCACCCCATAGGATACATCAGAAATATCTGCGAACATTCCTTTTTTCGGATAATGATCAATCATCTTAATACAGTCTGCCACCAAAGTCCCAGCAATAATAACCCCTGCCATATGAATATCCCCCACTATTTTGAAATATTTTCTCTTCTCCTATTATAATCTTTTTCCTTTAAAATTCAATAATATTAAAATCGGACTTCTTCCAAAGAATATGTTGGTGGTTAAAGTCGCTATATGATAAAATACTCCTATCAGCCAAATAAAAGAGGTATTTATGATAAAAGTATTGTTAAGAGGAATTTTAAAACCATTATCTTTTCTGCCTGCGCTGTTTATGATGTATGTGATCTTCTCTTTTTCTGCGCAGCCCGGAACAGTCTCTGGAAGCCTGAGTTATAAAGTCAGCGAAATTATTGTAGAATCCGCCAATGATGCCTTCGAACTGCATTGGTCTGACGCTGAAGTTGTTCACTATACTGATCGAATTCATCACACAGTCCGTAAGGTTGCACATGTAACAGAATATTTTCTGCTAGCTATATCTATATCCTTTCCACTCTATGTATATGGAGTCCGCGGTATCTGGCTGCCACTGTTAGCCGGATTTCTGTGTGTTGGATTCGCCGGACTGGATGAATATCACCAGTCTTTCGTGGCAGGGCGCGGTCCTTCGGTCAGAGATGTTGGCATCGACAGCATCGGCATCTTTATTGGCATTCTGCTTGTTCAATTTCTTTGTTTTCTCGGACGTGTTACGATCTTCAGACCACTTGTAAAGAAAAAGCGGAAGAAAAGCTTGTAGTTTAAGCTTTTCTTCCACTATTAAATTTTTCTATTTGTTTTGTATTTGAAACAAGATACATAATGCAAAAATATGATTATCGCAGGTTATTTTGACATTCCCATCGTACTTTTGTACAGTTGTTTGAATGCTTTTCAATCCAAACCCATGATTTTCTATATCTTTTTTTGTAGAAACAGGTAATCTATCCTCGTTAAAGCTCACTTCTTTTTCACAATAATTTTCAAACCGTATAGAAAGCCATCCCTGTTTTTCCTGCATACGAACTCTAATCTCTTTATAATCATCCGGAACATTTTCAACCGCAGCGATAGCATTATCCAAAGCATTTCCGAACACGCTTGCAATGTCAAGTGATCTCATAAAAGACAACGGTTCACCGGACAAAAGCAACAATAACCTAATATTTTTTCTCTCACATTCAAGACTCTTATTGGTTAAAACAATATCCAGTGCTTCATTTCCTGTGTTTTGCAGTGATTCATAAGTTTTAATCTGCTCTTTTACATCTTCAATATATTGCTGTCGAAATTCTGATTTTTTTTCTTCATTTATCTCTGTCTCGAAGCAGATCATATAATTTTTAAGGTCATGAAATTTTTGATTTAGTATTTCTACTGTTTCTTTTTGCAACCTATATTGTTGTTTTTGATTAGAAAGTATCATCTCCATCTGAAACAATTCAGCACGTTTTTCAGATAACACCTGTATATCTTTATATCCCATTATACAAATCAGCGCACAATAGCTGCATACTATATCTATTAGTCCAACCGAAATAGGCAGACTTTCTAAGAGCATAGGCGTCCAAAGGTTCATATTTCCTATGAAAATGACAGGAAGACACGACAAAAACATTATTAGCAGTTGAAAGCCTGTTACATCATTTGCAGGATGTTTTTTGATTAACAGTTTCATCATAAACTGATTTAAAAAAAGTATTACAAAATATGCCGTTAAACATATTAAATTTCCAATAAAACTTCCATTGTATATTTTTTCCAAAAAATTGTAATGAAATATATTTTGCGATAATAATTGTATCGAAAACCGCATCGGATCTGTAGCCAAAAACATTAACAAAGTGTAATAAACAGCTTCATATATATTGGCTTTATAACGATATAAAATAATCAAAAATGCAATTGGATAAAGACAAAATATTGTATATACAAAATTAATTTTTACAACTGGTATATATAATAGCCAAATATTTACAAAAACCAAAATTGAAGCGTAGATTGCAAATTCCAGTAAAATACGAATTTTCCCTGTCCTTTTCTTCTGCAGATCTGACAAAAAAATTGCCCCGCTCACAAGTTCTACAGATCGTTCTAGATATCTAATGATTACTAACATTTTCAAAAAATCCATACTACGCTTCCTCACTTATATAAACAGTAAGAGCATCTATCAAATCTTTTTTTCTATGTCTGCTAACAGGTGCTGATTTATTTCCAACAATTACATCTTCCTTTCCAATCTCTTTAATATTTTTCAGATTAACAAGTACAGATGCATGACATTTAAAAAAACATTTATCATTTAATTTCTTTTCAACTTCTTCTAAAGACATATTACACTGGTACACCTGTTCTTTCGTATGAATAAATAATTTTCTAGCTCGTATTTCAACGAACAAAATCTCTTCTTTGTCCAGGTTAACAATCGTCCCTTGAACTGTTTTAAAAGAAACGTAAATTCTCTTTCGATATTCGACTAACGAAATAACATCCCGCATTTTGTTTTCAAAAACATTGTATGTTATTGGCTTTACAATAAAATCAAGTGCTTTTACAGAATATCCTTGAAGAGCATATGTCATAAGATTAGTTACAAAAATTATAATTACACGTTTGTCTTGTTCTCGTATCTTCTTTGCGGTTTTCATCCCATCCATACGTTTCATTTGAATATCAAGAAGAATTATATCATATTTTCCTTCATAAAAATCTTCAAGCAAAAGATCGCCGTCCGCAAAACAACTAATCTGATAAATATCGCCACACTTGCTCTCTAAAGTACTCCAATATTGAGTCATGCGTTGAATCTCGTCATTATCATCTTCTGCCATTGCAATACGGAACAGCAATCTTCTCACTCCTTTCAAACCAATTCAATCGCTAAAACATTCTCGGTGGATTCCAGTCTTTGATCCCCAGTAATTCATTACATTTATCAGGCGTATATAATTCATCGAAGAAAGTCTTCGGATCTCCTGTTTCTTTAAACTGAAGCATCAAATCATGTGCCGCTTTCCACCATCTCATCCAAAGTCCATTTGGCCAGATTAGAATTCTCACACCTGCTTTTCTGCATTCTTCGACACTAAATATTACATCTCTTGAAAACTCCATCATGCAATACATAACCGGAACCTTTGTTTCATCACAAATTCTTTTCAATTCTTCAACTGTATGTATCGTATGACCATAGAATATCATATCTGCGCCATGATCTGCCATAATATTTGCTCTTCTTATTGCCTCATCCACACCATATACTGATCCGGAGTCCGTACGTCCTATAATAATAAAATTAGGATCACGTCTGTATTTAACGAGAGCATCCAACTTTCTCACATACTCTTCAATCGGAACAACCTGTACGCCATCCATGCCGCCACACCGTTTTGGTGTCACCTGGTCTTCAAAATGTGCCCCGTAAACACCAGCATCTTCAAGATCATGTAGAGTTCTTCTCACGTTCAACTCATTACCATAGCCTGTGTCTGCATCACAAATAAATGGAAGATCGATACAAGAAGCCATATCATGTGCATGTTTAATTTGTTCTGAAGCTGTCACCAACCCAATATCTGGAAGTCCAAACATAGTAGATGCTGTAGCTTGTCCTCCCATATATGCGCCATCAAATCCAACATGTTGAACAAGACGGGCTGTTATGCCATCAAAAGCTCCTACTAACGTAAGCATTTCCTCATTTTCCAACACTCTTTTTTTAAATGCTGCTCTCTTTTCGTATATGTTCATATGTATAACCTCCATTTTATTATAGCTTTTCATAAGTTTAAATCATTATCCAAACAAATTTACAAAGAACATTAAATAACTTGGGCAAAATGCAGTAATGATGATTGCCACAATTCCGACTCCGATAAATGGAAGAACTTCTTTTACTGTTTCTCCAAATGTTGCCCCAGTAATTTTACATGCCACAAATATACCTGCCGCAAACGGCGGTGTCATGAATCCTACACACATATTGACTAAGATCATTGCACCAAAATGAATTGCAGTAATTCCAAAACTTTCAGCAGCCGGCAAAAGCAAAGGTGTCATAATCAATATTGTTGCATTGATATCCATAAATGTTCCCATAAATAAAAACAGAATATTTACAAGAATAAGAAAACCTATTTTGCTCGTAATATTTGCAGTTACAAGACCAGATAGATACCCTGAAACTCCTGCTAAAGTCAGTGCTCGTCCTGAAACCCCGGCATACGCATTCAAAAGTCCGATTACAGCCGTTGATGACCCAGATATTGCTGCAACTTTCAAAAAAGAGGCTCCCATCTGTTTTTTTAAGATTACTTTTGCAAAAAACCAATATAAAATTCCATAAACTGCACTAAGTGCACCAGCTTCTGTAGGAGTACATACACCGCCATAAATACAACCGTAAATAATAACTGGCATAAGAAGTGCTGGTATTGCACGAATCGTTCGATCTTCCAGATTCTTGAAATAATTTTCTCCGGCTTTATTTACAATCTGTATTGTGTTTATCGTTTTGCTTCGACCAATTTTTACATAATTTATGATAACATAACCAACTGCAAAAACCAGTGCAGGTCCTACTGTAACCATCCAGACATCAGATATTTTTTGTCCAGCAGAAAGAGCATACATAATTCCAGGCACACTTGGCGGAATAAGTATTCCTAAAAAACAGGTTGCACTTAATAAAGCACTCGTATAGCCTTTCGGATAATTCGCTCTTTCCATTTCAGGTGCCATAATCTTTCCGATCGCACTAATTGTTGCCATTGCTGATCCTGTCAAAACACCAAAAGCCATACTTGTAAGAATACATACAATACCAAGTGACCCTTTTATTTTTCCTATAATCCCCTGTATCCAGTCTATTAGTGTTTTTGATATTCCAGAATATTCCATAATCGTACCTGCATATATATAAAATGGAATTGCCAGGAAGGAAAAACTATCAAGTGAACTAACTGCTGATTGTGCTACCGTTACTGTATTTAATCCACATACCAAAAATACCATTAAAGATGCTGCTCCTAAGCCATGAGCAACTGGCATTCTTAAGAACATACTGAATACAAAAAACATACATATAAATAAAACCAGTGCCGAAGCAGCATTCATGACTTCACCTCCTCTTTAATAGTCTTTAAGGATTTTAAATGATTTATATCACAACATAAATTATAAATACCATGAACAATTGACAAAGCACCGCCCAAAAATGCAATTAAATAAACATACACCATAGGGATTCTCATTGTCGGCGAAGTCTGTCCTAATTGGTTGATTTGCATCGCAAAATTCCATAGTATCTGGTTAAAGAATAACAGGAAAATCATAGTGCTTATATTTCCAACCATATTAATCAGTAGCTTGACCTTTTCTTTGTTATGAATTTTTTTCGAACTCTGAATAATCTGATTCAAAATATCAATCTCAATATGTTCATGTCTTGCATAAGCATATGCAGCTCCAATAAATGACAAAAGTATAAACAAGTATCTGGCTAATTCTTCACTCCAAGCAGTTGGAATCAAAAAAATATACCGGCAAATAACTTCAATGAAAATGACTGCACTAAGCCCTATGGTAATGACGATCAAAATAATTTCTTCGATTTTTAACGAAAAATTATTAACGATTTCAAACATGGATAACAATTTATTTTTATCATTCATAATTTCACCCGTTTCGCAAAATGGTGGATAACTATTAAAGGTAATAACTATCCACCTTTATATCACAAGTTACTTTGTTGCACTTTTATAATCACCACTAATGATCATATCCATGATTTCATCACCATAAATTTCCCGAGATTCTTCCCATATCTGTGCATAAATATCCTGAAGTTCTTTCTTCATATCTTCCGAAGGTTCTGTGACTTCCCACTGTCCATTGTCAATACCTTCCTGAATAATTCGATCAGTTTCTGCTCTGAAATCATCTGTCAGTTGATTACTTACATCTTGAGCACATGTAAGGAATAATTCTTTATCCACATCATCCAAAGTATCCCAGAAAGGTGTACCTGCAATAAAACATCCTCCAGAATAGCAATAGTTCAGCTGACAAATGTATTTTACGACATCAGTTACACCCTGATTGATGTAATTGTAAACGCAATTATCAAGTCCATCTACAGTACCAGTCTGAATAGCAGATAAAACCTCTGATCCAGAAATCATAACCGGTAAAGCGCCACATTTCTCATAAAACGAAACTACCGATGTTACATTAGGCGTTCTAATTTTTAAGCCTTTAATATCCGACATTTCACTAATTGGTTTCACAACATTTCCAACCTGACGGAAACCATTTGTAAATGAACTCATTCGTACTAGATTATTTTCAAGCATTATCTCGCTTACTTTATCAGCAATCCATCCAAAATTATAATATTCATCCGCTTCCTCTTCCGTGGATACAAGACCTGGTAACCACGCAAAACCCAAAGCACCATTTAGATTTCCATCTACTGACATATCGTCACTTAACATAATATCCAAAGTTCCAAGCTGAAGCATCTGGCACATATCACTTGGATTTCCTAAGGAATTAGCAGCAAGAACTTCCCCTTGGATCCTTCCATTTGATTTTTCGTTTAATTCATCAACAAGCATTTCTACATATGTAGATCTAAGAGTCGCATCTGTGCAAATTGTAAAACTTACCGGATTTCCCTGTGTTGCATCTGTCTCACTGCCATCTTCCTGTGTTGTTTCAACTTTTGTTGATGCATCTGTTGTCGCCGTTGCTTCTCCAGATCCACATGCAGTTAAAGAAGCAATCATAGTTAAACCTAACATGCCTGCCAAAACTTTTTGAAATTTCATATACATTTCCTCCTTGTAATTTTCCCGGTCTTTTTTAAATCATATATGACTTTTTTGTGATATTACTATAACAAATTATTTTCACTTTGCGCCATCATTTGTCTATTTGGTACGTTATATCGTTTAATTGGCATATTTTATTAGATATATTCCATAATACTCTGTATATTTCCTGATGCCAGACAGAAATGTATTACAACGAAAAAAATCTCTTCTAGAGCACCTACTTTCAAGGTCCCTAGAAGAGATTCTTATAATATTTTATAACAACTTATTCTTCTCCCGGAACTACATCTTCCGGAACATCTGCCGGTGCTTCAGCTTCCGTTGCCTCTGCACTGGTGTCTTCTGCCAGTTCCACAGTCTCTGCTGTCTCATCTGCTTCTTCTGTGAAGCTCAGAGCATCCTCATCCTGGAAGTCTGTACTCAGTTTTACGTCACGATAACGCTTCATACCTGTACCAGCCGGGATCAGTTTACCGATGATTACGTTCTCTTTCAGACCGATCAGCGGGTCAACTTTGCCCTTGATAGCAGCTTCTGTAAGAACCTTGGTGGTCTCCTGGAAGGATGCTGCTGACAGGAAGGAATTGGTTGCCAGAGATGCCTTGGTGATACCAAGCAGTACCTGTTTACCTTCTGCCGGCTGTTTGCCTTCTTCAATCAATCTCTCGTTTTCATCTGCATAGTCAAGAATATCAACCAGAGTTCCCGGAAGGAAATCACTGTCTCCGTTATCCTCTACGCGTACTTTCTTCAGCATCTGACGAACGATCATCTCAATATGCTTATCATTGATCTCAACACCCTGAAGACGATATACACGCTGTACCTCCTGAAGCAGGTAATCCTGAACAGCACGTACACCTTTGATCTTCAGAATATCATGCGGGTTGATACTACCTTCCGTCAGTGCATCACCAGCCTCTACAGTAGTTCCATCCATGATCTTAATTCTGGAATCAAACGGGATCAGGTAAGTCTTGGACTCGCCAGTCTCATTATTAGTAATGATGACCTCACGTTTCTTCTTCATATCATTGATGGTCGCAAGTCCGCCGATCTCAGTTACGATTGCAAGTCCCTTCGGTTTTCTGGCCTCGAAAAGCTCCTCGACACGGGGAAGACCCTGCGTGATATCTCCACCGGCTACACCACCGGAGTGGAAGGTTCTCATGGTCAGCTGTGTACCAGGCTCACCGATGGACTGAGCAGCAATAATACCAACAGTCTCACCAACCTGTACTGCTTCACCGGTTGCCATGTTCGCACCGTAGCACTTCGCACACACACCAATGTGGGATTTACAGGTCAGAGCGGTACGGATCTTGATCTTATCAAGCGGGTTGCCATCTTTATCCACACCTTTTGCTACAACGATAGCTGCACGCTTCGGTGTGATCATATGATTTGCTTTTACAAGAATGTTGCCATCTTTATCACAGATATCAGAGCATGCAAAACGTCCTGTAATACGCTCCTGCAGAGACTCGATCATCTCTTTTCCGTCAGTGAAAGCACTTACTTCCATTCCCGGAATCTCATCTTTGCCCTCAGCACAGTCTGTCTCACGAACAATCAGCTCCTGAGATACGTCAACCAGACGTCTGGTCAGGTAACCAGAGTCAGCGGTACGAAGAGCGGTATCGGACATACCTTTACGTGCTCCATGTGCAGACATGAAGTATTCCAGTACGTCAAGACCTTCACGGAAGTTGGATGTAATAGGCAGCTCGATGGTATGACCAGTTGTATCAGCCATCAATCCACGCATACCGGCAAGCTGTTTGATCTGTTTATCAGAACCACGGGCACCGGAGTCAGCCATCATGAAGATGTTATTGTATTTATCCAGACCATCCATCAGCGCTTTTGTAAGAACTGCGTCAGTATCTTTCCAGGTCTCAACAACCTCTTTATAACGCTCTTCCTCAGTGATCTTACCACGTTTGTAGTTACGGGTGATCTTATCAACCGTATCCTGTGCTTCTTTGATCAGCTGCGGTTTCTGCGGCGGCACAGTCATATCGGAAATAGATACGGTCATAGCCGCTCTGGTGGAATATTTATATCCAGTAGCCTTGATGTCATCCAGAACCTCAGCGGTCTTGGTTGCACCATGGGTATTGATAACTTTCTCAAGGATCTGTTTCAGGCCTTTCTTTCCTACCAGGAAATCAACCTCCGGTTTCAGCTCGTTACCCGGAATGGTACGATCTACAAATCCAAGATCCTGCGGAAGAATCTCATTGAACAGGAAACGTCCCAGTGTAGACTCTTCAGTACCTGTCAGAACAGTTCCGTCCGGCATTCTTTTGGATACACGAACTTTGATACGGCTCTGAAGGGTGATTACTTTATTCTCATAAGCCAGAATTGCTTCATTAACGCTCTTGAAGAATTTGCCTTCTCCGCGTGCTCCCGGTCTCTCCTGAGTCAGATAGTAGATACCAAGGACCATATCCTGTGAAGGAACGGCTACCGGACCACCATCGGACGGTTTCAGCAGGTTGTTCGGGGAGAGCAGCAGGAAACGGCACTCTGCCTGTGCTTCCACTGACAGCGGCAGATGGACAGCCATCTGGTCTCCGTCGAAGTCTGCGTTGAATGCAGTACATACCAGCGGATGCAGCTTGATTGCCTTACCTTCTACCAAGATCGGCTCAAATGCCTGGATACCCAGACGATGCAGTGTAGGAGCACGGTTCAGCATAACCGGATGCTCTTTAATAACGTCTTCCAGTACATCCCATACTTCTGTCTGGAGACGCTCTACCATTTTCTTAGCACTCTTGATATTATGAGCAGAGCCATTTGCAACCAATTCTTTCATAACGAACGGTTTGAACAGCTCGATTGCCATCTCTTTCGGCAGACCACACTGATAGATCTTAAGTTCCGGTCCGACAACAATAACGGAACGTCCAGAGTAGTCAACACGCTTACCAAGTAAGTTCTGACGGAAACGTCCGGATTTACCTTTCAGCATATCAGACAGGGACTTCAGCGCTCTGTTTCCAGGTCCGGTTACCGGACGGCCTCTTCTTCCGTTGTCGATCAGTGCGTCAACAGCTTCCTGAAGCATACGTTTCTCATTGCGGACAATGATATCTGGTGCACCAAGATCCAACAGTCTTTGCAGACGGTTGTTTCTGTTGATGATTCTTCTGTACAGGTCATTCAGGTCAGATGTTGCAAAACGTCCACCGTCAAGCTGTACCATCGGACGAAGATCCGGCGGAATTACCGGGATCACATCCATGATCATCCATTCCGGTTTATTTCCAGACTCACGAAATGCTTCTACTACTTCCAGTCTCTTGATGATACGGGCACGTTTCTGTCCGGATGCAGTCTTGAGACCTTCTTTTAACTCTTTGGAATCTTTCTCAAGGTCGATGGACTGCAGCAGCTCCTTAATGGACTCTGCACCCATGCCTACACGGAAAGCACCCGGCTCCGGATACTTTTCCTTCATGTCCTGATATTCTTTCTCAGACAGAACCTGTTTGTACATCAGCTCGGTCTTACCTGCATCCAGTACGATATAGGATGCAAAATACAGGACTTTTTCCAGTGTTCTGGGAGACAGATCCAGGATCAGTCCCATACGGCTGGGGATTCCTTTGAAATACCAGATGTGAGACACCGGAGCAGCCAGTTTAATATGGCCCATACGCTCACGGCGCACACTGGATTTGGTGACTTCCACGCCGCAACGGTCGCAGACAACACCTTTATATCTGATCTTTTTGTACTTTCCGCAATGGCACTCCCAGTCCTTGCTCGGACCGAAGATACGCTCACAGTACAGACCATCTTTCTCCGGTTTGAGCGTACGATAGTTGATCGTCTCAGGCTTGGTTACCTCTCCGTGAGACCATCCAAGGATGGTCTCCGGAGACGCCAGCCCGATCTTGATCGCATCGAAGCTCATCGGCTGATAATTATCATTATTCGTTACTTCCGGCATGAGCGGCACCTCCTCTATTCATCATATCCCATATCTTCATCTGCATCGACAGACTCGTCATCATCGTAGTCGTCATCTTCGCTGACGTCTACCAGCTCTTCGCCATCGAACTCCTGCTTGCTGAAGCCATGGTCTCCAAAGGATTCATCATTGTTATTGTTAAAACGTCTGCTATCGCCTTCCAGGATAGAACGGATATCAACATCACCATAATCGATGTTCTCACCAAGCTCTACCTCTGTGTTATCTTCACGCAGCACACGTACATCCAGTCCAAGTGCCTGCAGCTCTTTAAGCAGTACCTTGAAGGACTCCGGAATACCTGCCTCCGGAATATTGTCGCCCTTGATGATTGCTTCGTAGGTCTTCACACGTCCGATCACGTCGTCGGATTTTACTGTCAGGATCTCCTGCAGTGTATAGGAAGCACCATAAGCCTCAAGAGCCCATACCTCCATCTCTCCGAAACGCTGTCCACCAAACTGAGCTTTACCACCCAGCGGCTGCTGTGTTACCAGAGAGTACGGTCCAGTAGAACGTGCATGGATCTTATCATCTACCAGATGATGCAGTTTCAGGTAATGCATGTGACCAATTGTTACCGGGCTATCGAATTCCTCACCGGTACGGCCATCACGCAGACGAACCTTTCCATCACGGGAGATCGGAACACCTTTCCATAATTTTCTGTGTTCTCTGTTCTCAGACAGATAATCCAGAACATCCGGAAGAAGATCTTCTCCATGTTTTCCAACAAATGTCTCGCCGGCCCACGGCTTGCCATCAGCAGTCTGATCCAGGCCTTTTGCCTTCCACTCTGCAGCTTCTGCATCATCAAACGGCAGATTTGCATAATCATTTGCCAGATCAAGGGTATCCATAATATCATGCTCGTTTGCACCATCAAATACCGGAGTAGATACATTGAAACCAAGCGCTTTTGCAGCAAGGCTCAGATGAATCTCCAGGACCTGTCCAATATTCATACGGGAAGGTACACCCAGCGGGTTCAGCACGATATCCAGCGGACGACCATTCGGAAGGAATGGCATATCCTCTACTGGAAGTACACGGGAAACGACACCCTTGTTTCCGTGACGACCTGCCATCTTATCACCAACGGAGATCTTTCTCTTCTGTGCAATATAAATACGAACTGCCTGATTTACTCCCGGAGACAGCTCATCGCCATTCTCTCTGGTAAATACTTTGGCATCTACAACAACTCCATACTCACCGTGCGGTACTTTCAGAGAGGTGTCACGCACTTCTCTTGCCTTCTCACCGAAGATTGCACGCAGCAGGCGCTCCTCAGCAGTCAGCTCAGTCTCTCCCTTCGGAGTTACCTTACCAACCAGGATATCGCCGGCACGAACCTCTGCACCAATACGAATGATTCCTCTGTTGTCCAGATCTTTCAGTGCATCATCACCGACACCCGGAACGTCTCTGGTGATCTCTTCCGGTCCAAGCTTGGTATCACGGGACTCTGCCTCATATTCCTCAATATGGATAGATGTATATACATCATCCATAACCAGTCTTTCACTTAACAGTACCGCATCCTCGTAGTTATAACCTTCCCAGGTCATGAATCCGATCAACGGGTTCTTACCAAGAGCGATCTCTCCGCCGGAAGTGGACGGACCATCTGCGATTACCTCGCCTGCAGCCACACGGTCTCCCTTGAATACGATCGGTCTCTGGTTGTAGCAGTTGCTCTGGTTACTTCTGGAGAACTTGGTCAGGTGATATACATCACGAACACCGTTATCCTGACGGATTACGATCTCGTTGGAGACTGCACGCTCAACAGTACCCGGATTCTTCGCAACAACGCAGACACCAGAGTCAACAGCAGTCTTCTCTTCCATACCAGTACCTACGACCGGTGCTTCTGTCAGCATCAGCGGAACGGCCTGACGCTGCATGTTGGAGCCCATCAGAGCTCGGTTAGCATCGTCATTCTGCAGGAACGGAATCAGAGCGGTAGCCACGGAGAATACCATCTTCGGGGATACGTCCATGTAATCAAACATGGTCTTATCGTATGCCTGAGTCTCCTCACGGAAACGTCCAGATACACTGTTTCTGAGGAAATGTCCCTCTGCATCCAGTGCCTCGTTTGCCTGTGCTACATGGTAATTATCCTCTTCATCAGCAGTCATGTAAACAACCTCGTCGGTTACACGGGGATTCTGAGGATCTGTTTTATCAATTTTACGGTACGGAGCCTCTACGAATCCATACTCGTTGATTCTTGCATAGCATGCCAGAGAGTTGATCAGACCGATGTTCGGTCCCTCAGGAGTCTCGATCGGGCACATTCTTCCATAATGAGAGTAGTGTACGTCTCGAACCTCGAATCCTGCACGGTCACGGGACAGACCACCAGGTCCAAGTGCGGACAGACGTCTCTTATGAGTCAGCTCACCCAGCGGGTTGTTCTGATCCATGAACTGGGACAGCTGGGAAGAACCAAAGAACTCTTTAACAGCTGCAGTCACCGGTTTGATATTGATCAGGGTCTGCGCGGAAATGCTCTCCGGATCCTGAGTTGTCATACGCTCGCGAACCACTCTTTCCAGACGGGAAAGGCCAATACGGTACTGGTTCTGAAGAAGTTCACCTACGGCACGGATACGACGGTTGCCCAGATGGTCGATGTCGTCCTTATTTCCAAGACCATACTCCAGATGCATATTATAGTTAATAGATGCCATAATATCATCCTTGGTAATATGCTTCGGAATCAGCTCGGAAATCTCTCTTTCGATTGCTTCTTTCAGCTCTTCAGCGTCTGTGTACTCTCCAAGAAGCTTCTCCAGCACCGGATAATATACAGACTCTTTGATTCCCATCTCATGGAGATCGAAATCTACATATTTGCTCAGGTCAACCATACGGTTGGAGAGCACTTTGATATTACGTTCCTCACCTTTTACCCAGATAAACGGAACGCCGGAATCCTGCAGTTTTACTGCAAGATCATGATCGATCTTGGTATCTGCTTCTGCGATGATCTCACCAGTAGAAGCATCTACTACATCTTCAGCCAGCACCTGACCGCATACACGGTTCTTCAGATGAAGCTTCTTATTGAATTTATAACGGCCAACCTTTGCCAGATCATATCTCTTCGGATCGAAGAACATACCTGTGATCAGAGACTCTGCGCTCTCTACTGCCAGAGGCTCACCCGGTCTGATCTTTTTGTACAGCTCAAGCAGACCCTCCTGATAGCTCTCAGAAGTGTCTTTTGTTAAAGATGCAAGGATCTTCGGCTCTTCACCAAACAGATCGATAATCTCTGCATTTGTACCGTATCCGAGTGCACGGATCAGCACAGTGATCGGCACTTTACGGGTTCTGTCTACACGAACATAAAATACATCGTTAGAGTCAGTCTCATACTCCAGCCATGCTCCACGGTTCGGGATCACAGTACAGGAAAACAGAAGTTTACCTACTTTGTCGTGATCGATTCCATAATAGATACCCGGTGAACGTACCAGCTGGCTGACGATAACACGTTCAGCTCCATTGATCACGAAAGTACCGGTCTCGGTCATCAGAGGCAAATCGCCCATGAAAATCTCGTGCTCATTGATCTCGTCGGTCTCTTTATTATGAAGACGAACTCTGACCTTCAACGGTGCCGCATATGTTGCATCGCGCTCTTTACACTCCTCGATCGTGTACTTTGCACCTTCCACGTCAAGCGTAAAGTTGGTGAACTCCAGGCTGAGCTTGCCACTATAATCGGTGATCGGAGAAATATCCGCAAATGCTTCACTCAATCCTTCATCCAGAAACCACTGGTAGGAATCGCGCTGAACCTCGATCAGGTTCGGCATATCAAGAACTTCCTTTTTACGGGAATAGCTCATTCTCATGCTGCGTCCTGACTTGGTAGGTTTGATTCTGTTCTTTTCCATTGACATTTCACCCCTTATATATTTACTCACTGCTTTTTCGGTTAAACAATGGCGCCATTTAGGCATGCACCTACGCAGTGATTTATACCCATACCTCACCACAATAGTGCATTGTCCATACTACCATATTTTTTCAAGTATGTCAAATAATTTTTTTCAAAAACATGAATAAAAAAAGAGGATACCGCATTGCGATATCCTCTCTGAAATCCAACTGAATTATTTAAGAGTAACTTTTGCACCCTCAGCCTCAAGTTTGGTCTTCATTTCCTCAGCCTCAGCTTTGGAAGCGCCCTCTTTGATTACCTTCGGAGCGCCGTCTACTACGTCTTTAGCTTCTTTCAGGCCAAGTCCGGTAGCTTCACGAACAACTTTGATAACTTTAACTTTGTTCGGGCCAACCTCGGTCAGCTCAACATCGAAGGAATCTTTCTCTTCAGCTGCTGCTGCACCGTCTCCAGCTGCTGCTACAACAACGCCTGCTGCTGCGGATACACCAAACTCCTCCTCGCAAGCTTTTACAAGATCATTCAGCTCTAATACAGTAAGCTCTTTGATTGCATCAATAAATTCTGCAGTAGTTAATTTTGCCATTTTTATTTACCTCCAATAATAATTGTATCATTGCCGTCATGCGGCTTTCATAATAGTAATTTCGATTATGCCTCTTTGCTCTCTGCGATCTGATTGATAACGCGTGCAAAGTTTGCGATCGGGCTCTGGATGCTGCCAAGCAGTTTTCCAAGAAGCACTTCTCTGGACGGAACGTTTGCAATTGCAGTCATTCCCTTAGCATCGTAGTAGTTTCCTTCTACAACACCAGCTTTAATCTCAAGTTTCTCTGCTTTCTTTGCAAAGTTAGCAACGATTCTTGCCGGAGCAGTCGCATCAGTTTTAGAGATAGCGATTGCAGACGGTCCTTCGAGATGCTGGGACAGCGGCTCGAACTCAGTTCCTTTGATTGCAAAATTCAGCATAGTGTTCTTGTAAACCTTGTAAACGATGCCTTCTTCTCTCATCTGTTTACGAAGCTGTGTATCCTGCTCTACAGTAAGACCGCAATGGTCTACCAGAACAACACCAGCTGCACCTTCCAGATTTGCAGAGATCTCGTCTACAACCGGTTTTTTCAGTTCAACTTTTGCCATGAATGGTTTCCTCCTTATAGATTTTTCAATCGTCGGATAACCTTCCCAGTGGTAAGGATGAAAAACCCCTCTATGCCGCAGACACAGAGGGGTAATCAGTCATTCTCAATCGAATGCATTCCTCGGCAGGCGTTTTAACCTTATGCCTAACGGCACCTGCTGTCTTCGGGCAGTCATCTTCAACTGTTATAAGATATCATAAATATATACGGGATGTCAACACTTTTTTATGCTAACTTCAGCGGGTTAACTTTTACGCCAGCTCCCATAGTAGGTGTCAGAACAACACTCTTCAGGTACTGACCTTTAACTGCTGCCGGTTTTGCTTTGTTGATGGCATCCATAAGCGTCTGGAAGTTGTCCGCTAACTGCTCCTCGGTGAAAGAAGCTTTTCCGATCGGCACGTGGATGATATTGGTCTTGTCAAGTCTGTACTCGATTTTACCAGCTTTGATATCGTTAACTGCTTTAGTAACGTCCATAGTTACGGTACCAGCCTTCGGGTTCGGCATTAAGCCCTTCGGTCCAAGTACACGACCCAGACGTCCTACAACACCCATCATATCCGGAGTTGCAACAACAACGTCGAAATCGAACCAGCCACCCTGGATCTTCGGAACGAGTTCCTCAGCTCCAACGAACTCAGCGCCTGCTGCCTGAGCCTCTTCTGCTTTTGCATTCTTAGCGAATACAAGCACACGAACCTGTTTACCGGTTCCGTGCGGAAGAACTACGGCACCACGGATCTGCTGATCAGCATGACGTCCGTCACATCCGGTTCTGATATGAGCCTCGATGGTCTCATCAAATTTTGCAGTAGCAAGTTTCTTTACGATAGCAACTGCTTCGTCTCTGTCGTACTGAGTCTGCTTGTCATATACTTTAGCAGCCTCAACATATTTCTTACCATGTTTCATAATCTTTTTAACCTCCTAGTGGTAATTGCGGGAATCTCCCTCCCACGTCTGTATGTCAGCAACCGTGTTATTAGTCGTCTACTACAGTGATACCCATGCTACGTGCGGTACCTGCGATCATGCTGATAGCAGCATCAAGGCTTCCTGCAGTCAGATCCGGCATCTTCAGCTCAGCGATCTTCTGAACTTCAGATCTCTTGATCGTAGCGACTTTCTCTTTCTTGGAATTGGCAGCTGCGGTCTTCAGGCCACATGCCTTTTTCAGCAGCACTGCTGCCGGCGGGGTCTTGGTAATGAAACTAAAGCTTCTGTCAGCATATACAGTAATTACAACCGGGATGATCATATCTCCCTGATCTGCAGTACGTGCATTAAACTCTTTGGTGAACTGTACAATGTTCACACCATGCTGACCAAGAGCCGGTCCTACTGGGGGAGCCGGTGTTGCCTTTCCAGCCGGGATCTGTAATTTAATATAACCTGTAACTTTCTTTGCCATAATTCAAGGCACCTCCTTGTGGTGTTTGCGGGAATGTCCCTCCCACTTTTTTTCATGCTACATGTGTTTGATTTCTGTGAAACTAATTTCTACCGGCGTTTCACGGCCGAACAGGTCGACATTGATTGTCGCACTCTGTTTGTTATCGTTGATCGACTGGATCACACCAACGGTATCTTTCCATACACCGCCGATCACGACAACGCTGTCACCCTCCGCAAAGTCAATCTGTACGGATTCGGAATGAATTCCCAGTGGTCTCATCTCTTCCTCTGTAAGCGGAACCGGCTTAGAGCCAGGGCCAACGAACCCAGTCACACCACGGGTATTGCGGACCACATACCAGGTATCATCATTCATGATCATGTTGATCAGAACATAACCCGGAAACATTTTTTTCTGAACAGAACGGCTTGCACCATCTTTCAGTTCCACAACATCCTGCATTGGAACCCGAACCTCCAGGATCTGATCTTCCAGGTGTCTGTTTTCGATTGTTTTCTCAATGTTGGCTTTTACTTTGTTCTCATACCCTGAGTAGGTATGAACTACATACCAGCTTGCCTCTGACATAAAATCACCTTTCCCCTGTTACAGTGTTACCAGAATGTCAATCCCATAGGTCATGAGCATATCCAGTATTTTGATAATGAGAGCCAAAGCAACAGAAACGCTGACTACCGCAATAGTCTGTTTTGTAAGTGATTTTTGATCTGGCCAGATAATTTTCTTAAACTCGGCTTTCATGCCTTTGAACCAGCTTGTTTTCTGGGTCTTTGTTGTCTCTCCCATTTTCTCACTTCCCTTTCGTTCCTTGCGGATTACTTCGTCTCCTTATGAAGAGTATGTCTCTTGCAGAAACGACAGTACTTCTTGGTTTCCATTCTGTCCGGGTGATTCTTCTTTTCTTTGGTCATGTTGTAGTTACGCTGTTTGCACTCCGTACATGCCAATGTGATCTTTACGCGCACAACTTTCCACCTCGCTTTTATACTTTTTTTGCTGGTGATTCCTGCGAAAATCACCAATTTTTAGGCATAAAAAAAAAGCCTAAACTTCCATTCGCCTGTCAACTATAACACAGACAACCAAGGTACGTCAAGACTTTTTTCGTATTGTTCACTATTTTCTTCTATCTGCGCAGATTTCTTATCATCTGTTCATATTCATTACAGTCCTGCACCTTCTTAAATGTCTTAAACAACCGCTCCGGTTCTGAAAATTGATACACCTGATAAGACCAGAGTTCCTTCATCTTGAACAGCACATTCCGGTCTCCCATATTTCTCTCCTGATATCCTTCATATACCAGATCATGAAATGCCCAGAACTTTTCAAAAATATCTTTTAAGTCTTTTCCTTCATTATACAAAAGACCCGGATCGCGCAGGAATCCCCGGCCAAACATTAGCCGTTCCGTCCCCGGAAATCTCTCTGCAAAATTCCGGATCTGCTCCCGTGTATAAAGATCTCCATTATAGCAGAGTGGATTCACGCTTTGCTTTTCTGCCAGCTCATAAAGCTCAAGTCTTGGCACATTTCCATAACCATCCTTCTGCACCCGCGGATGAATGATCAGTTCTTCCATTGGATACTTGTTAAACAACTCCAATAGCGCCGGAAACTCTTCTAGATCCTCTTTTCCAATTCTGGTCTTAACAGAAATCTTTACTTCTCCCGACAGTGCATCAAATATTTCCGTCAAAAATCGCTCTAGTTCCTCCGGCTTTGCCAGAAATCCGGATCCTTTTCCTTTTGTCACTACCGTTTTAGACGGACAGCCAAGATTCAGATTTACTTCTTCATATCCCCAGTCTTTCAGTGCTTTTGCAAGTTTTATAAATCCCTCTGACCTGTTCGTCAGGATCTGAGGCACTGCATAGATATTTTCATTGTGTTCCGGCAGGATTTCCTGCAATTCTCTGGTCTTGAAATCACGTTTCTCATGAGGCTCCAGAAAAGGGATAAAACATTTGTCAAGCCTTCCATATATCTTCGCATGTGCCTGCCGATAGATCCAGGTAGTCACTGATTCCAGTGGTGCCATATAATATTTCACTGTTTTGTCCATTCCGCCTCTTTTCTTACATCATATATAACATAACCATCAACGGCATCGTTACTACGCATACCACGGTAGTCATCACATTGATCGCACTGGCATATGCTGCATCCTGATCGTAAAGCTGTGCCATCTGCGGAATTGTAGATGCAGTCGGAGTAATTGCCGCAAGTAATGTCACCAGCAAGATTGACCGACCGTCAGGAACCGACGACATCACCCCCCATGTTCGCAAAAAGAATACCGCCACCAGGGGCAGCAGCACCATCCGTGCCAAAACCATACCATAAACTCGTTTTCCGGTGAATATCTTCTTCCACTCAATATCTGCCAGTGCCATTCCCAACATGATCATACTGACCGGTCCTACAGCCCTTGCCATGGATGTCATCGTATCTGCCAGTACATCCGGCAGCTGAAGTGGTGTCAAAAACAGCACAAGACCTGCTACAACCGCAATCATATTCGGATTTGTCACGATCTTCTTCCAATTGATCCCTGGCTTTCCTTCCATTACAGACTGCCCATGGCTGAACAGAATCGTCATCTGTACTGCCAGAAATGCTGTTGCGTAGATCTGCCATTCTTCACCAAGAAGCGCTGCCACCAAAGGCATGATAATATTTCCTGCATTAGTATAAATCAGTGAACACTTCTCTACAGCACCCAGATGAAAAATCGAACTCAATACTGTACAAATAACAAACAGTATGCCATGAAAAGCCAATGCCGCTGCCAATGCAAGCAAAAATCCAGACATAACCTCCGGCGTATACTCAATATCAAAGGAATGGATCACCACACTCGGCAACAACAGATACAAGGATACGACCGACAGTGCCTTGCCATCCTCTACTTTCAACATTCCCAACTTCACAACTGCAAGTCCGCATCCCATCATCAAAAACAAGACAATAATCTGTTTCATCAATATCAGTGCCATTAGATTGCTGTGCCTCCTAAAACTTCTTCTATCATTGGTTGGTTCAATTTCTCCCCGATTACAATTACCACTTTTTGTCCTTCTGTGCAAATTGTAAATGTCATCTCATGTCTGGTCGCATTCAGTTCCATCCAATTACCGTCCGGCAATTCAAGAAATCCTTTCACGCGAAAAACATTTCCATAGGAAGCTTCTGCAAATAATTGCTGTACCTTTTTCTCAAGTTCCTGTCTTGTCATCTCCTGATTCATCACACAGACCGACTGGAATCTTTCCTCTTCCGGAAAATGCAGTTTTGTATAGTCTTCCACATGATATCCACTGTTCTGGATCCGTTCCAGATCCTGTTCCGTAAAATCCTCCCAGTTCTTCTCTATGATCTCATCTCCAAACTGTCTGGAGCAATGCACTGCCTGTAAAGCACAGTTCAGATGTGCTCTGGTCTTTGCGATTTCCTCCGGGGATGCATCCTGACTTCTGCTGAGCACGACGCATCCCGCATTGGCCGCCTCCGATGCCAGCAGATATTCTGCTTCCTCCGATAAAGTGTCCTCCAGCTTTGCATTCATGATCGTGATCACGCTGCCGATCTCATACCACTGATCCAGCGGTTCTTCTCTGAGCACATCAAAAAATTCATCTACATCAAAGATTCCTGATGGCTCCACGATCACCCGGTCATAGCCACACATACCCATGGCAATCAGCTTGGTTTTAAACCTTCTTCGATGGCAGTCTGCATCACATCCGCCTGCCACCATCTCCAGTTCGCACTGATCTCCTTCCAGATCCTTCAGCAGCATCATATCCACATTGACCGCGCCGAAATCATTTTCCAGAATTCCAATGTTCATGCCTTGCGCCATCAGGTATTTTGCATATTTTTTAATAAAAGTTGTTTTTCCAGATCCCAGAAATCCTGTGATCAGATCTATCTTTACCATGTACTTCCTTCTTTTCCTTGTTCTATAGTCTCAATCCGCACCTGACAGTCTCTTCCCCTTGTCTCCCAGATCATCAGATATACATGAAATTCAAGGTTGTCCTGGGCTGTAGTAAACGGCTCTTCCCGCAGTACATCTGCCCGGATCCCCTGCTTTTCCAATTCTTCTTTTTTCTTTTCTGCCAGTGACAGCAATCGTTCAAATTCTCTGTCTGCCTTCTTTCCAAAAGAACGTCTCGGATATTTTTTTACAGTTTCCCGAAGACACCGATCAAGCAGATCCACTACATTCATGCAACTTGTTCTATGAAGCATAGTTGCGATTCGCTTTGCCAGAAACGGATACGGAAATCTTCTATATAACAAAAGCATTCGCCCAAGTTTCCTGTTTCCAGCTTTTTCCGCCAGCTCTTCCATCACATTCAGCGCCTGTTCTGATGGATTCCATGGATCTTCGATGGGAACAATATATTTTTCCGGAACCGCCGGGTAACAGCAGTAATTCAGCGGTGGAAAATATGCCAGATGTGCCAGCTTCTGTTCCTCCGGTGTGCAGTATTCTGGTCCGAGATATTCATATTTATCTCTGAGAATTGCGATCCGATATTCCAGCTGCCGTAAATATTCATACTTTGGGACCCAGAAATGGGCAATCTCGCCATAATCATACAAGTGTACTTCCAGTTCCAGCATTTCAAACAAAATAGTGACGGCATGTTCTCCCTGCCAGACTACCAGCGCATACCCACGCCCATCCTTACTGATAGAATATGTAAGCTCACCCTCATAATCTTCCAGATAAGCTCCTGTCATTCGTGCGTTTTTGAATACCAGAAAGCTCTCAACGGCGTCATTCATCAGATAAACCAGACGTAGTTCCCCTGACATACCGTCTTTCGGTATTAATAGTTCAAACTGATTCTGCTCCAGCAGTTCTTCCAGCATTGCAAGTGTATCCATGCAAAATCCTCTTTTAATTCTGTCAATAATCAGATAAAGTATACTTACTTTTTTCCGAGGTTGCAATGGAAGAATGCACAAAAAAGCTGTAAAACCTCAATCAATGAAGTTGATGTTTCTTACTATGCCAAATCCATTCACTCTTACATTTGAAGAAACCCACTTGAGTCGGTAGACCATCCGATACAAATTAATGAAAAAGAAAATATAAAATCCCACGAAAATATGTTATGCTGAACAGGTATTAAAATGGGAATTCGATAAAGAGAGGGATTTATGTTAGAAAAGTTTCACAGAAAATATATTGGAGATAGAAATTTTTATAAAAGATACATTGCACTGGCATTGCCCATGATCATACAAAATGCAGTTACAAACCTGGTTAGTTTTCTTGACAATATTATGGTTGGACAGCTTGGTACAGAGCAGATGTCCGGAGTTGCCATTGTCAATCAGCTGATATTTGTATATAATCTGGCAGTATTCGGAGCTGTATCAGCAGCCAGCATTTTCGGTGCCCAGTATTTCGGAAAAGGAAATCATAAAGGGCATATGTATTCTTTCCGTTTTAAGCTGTATGCAGCTTTGACGGTTACAGCACTTACCATTCTGCTGTTTGTGGCAAAAGGGGAGAGCCTGATTTCTCTTTATCTCACGGACACTTCCGGAAGTGGTGCGACAGGTGCAGCATTGCAGTATGGATTACAGTATCTGATCATTATGATGGCCGGACTGATCCCCTTTGCTGTAAATCAATCTTATGCGACCAATATCAAGGAGACTGGTCAGACTCTGCTTCCTATGATCGCAAGTTTTGTCGCCGTTGGAAGTAATGCTATATTGGACTATCTCCTGATCTTCGGTATTGGACCATTCCCGGAACTTGGTGTACAGGGTGCTGCTCTGGCAACGGTTATTGCCCGTTACATAGAAGCCCTTATGATTATCATCTGGGCACACAGCCGCAGAGAGAAAAACCGGTATCTCAAAGGAGCATATACCGGTTTTGGTATTCCCACAGATGAATTAAAAGCAATCATCATCAAAGGATTACCACTTATGATGAATGAAGTTCTGTGGGCTGCCGGAATGACAGCCGTAATACAGTGTTATTCGGTCCGCGGCCTGGAAGTAGTTGCCGGGCTTAACATTGCTACAACCATCACCAATCTGTTCAACATCATTTATCTCCAGCTTGGTGCCTGCATCAGCATTGTGGTGGGACAATATCTGGGTGCCGGCGAACTGGAAAAAGCAAAGGATGCAGATAACAAAATGATTGTATTCAGTGTTTTTTGCTGTGTCATTGTAGCTGTATGTATGCTTTTTATGGGCAGATTTTTCCCTCAGATCTACAATACCTCTGAGAAAATCCGTGCACTGGCAACCAGATTTATCGCAGTATCCGCAATTATCATGCCTTTCTGCTCCTTTAGCCATGCATCTTATTTTACGCTGCGCTCCGGCGGGAAAACAATGGTTACATTCCTGTTTGATTCTGTTTTCACCTGGATCGTTGTCGTTCCAACTGCCTTTTTACTGGCGCACTTTACAGGACTTGGTATCGTAAGTGTGTACTTCCTTGTACAGGCAACTGAATTGACCAAAGTAGTAATCGGTTATTTTATGGTACACAGTAATGTATGGCTGGTTCAGATGGTATAAGGCAAGGGCTCAGAAAGAAGACCTGTTCCTCATAAAATGCGTTCTTTGCCTCAACCGTCAGGTCATCCAGTTCCGAGAAAACATCATGGTAGTTTTTAGGGAATTTGTTCTCACCGAACGCTTCTATCCTGCTTCCATCCACAAATTCCACCTGAAAGCTCATGGAATATCCGTCTAAGACATTGGGATCGCTTCCACGAAAGCCTGCCCAGGATGCCACATCATAGGTTTCCAAAACCCTGCGTGCTTTATCAAGAGTCTCTGCATCCACCGGATAGTCAAAAAGCTCCTCTTCTTCCCCATCCCAGGGCTCTATCCGTACCAGCGCTTTCTCCCCCTGCCGGATCAGGCTTACACTCCTGATTAGCTCCATCATCGTTCCATGCACATAATACGTCAATTCCTGAATATCCGGAAGCGGTGTACTCTGACTGTTTTCTGGATTCTCCATGTTCTCTGTGTCACTTCCTGCCATCGTGACTTCCGGAACTTTATCCTGCTTATTTCCAGTCCACTTTCCGCAGCCTGCGATCAACACCGCCCATGTAGTAAATGCCATCAGCAATAACCAGCCTTTCTTTCCTTTTTTCATAAGCCACTTCCATCTTCTTTTTGATCACGCTTCTTCAAAAGCATTCGGATGCCTGTTGACAGCAATAAAATAGTTAGCACAACTCTGAAAATACTGACTCCACCAGAAGACATGCCACTTTTTTTGAGTGCAGTTTTTTTATCCAGTTCTCCGCTTAGCATATTGGGTGTCGCCCCTTTTACATAAGTCAGGGTTCCCTGCTCCTGAATGCCGATTACTGTCACCATATCCCCATCGCTCTGATACGGAACAGAATATTGATAACGCCGATCGCCCTCCTCAAAGATTTCTCTGCCCATTCGCTGGGTTCCGATAAATTTTTCACCGCGGTATTTCCGGTCTGTAAGAATCGCAAGTCCTGCCTCCGATAGCGTCTCCTCATCAAATTCGTATTCTCTTCCCAGCATAAGCTGTTCGATAAATTCCTCGGACAGATGATAATCTCCCACATCTGCTGCGCCCTGGAAGATTTCCATTCCGCCCACGCCCAGATCGGAATTCCATTCCATATTTTCCTCTGTTGCCGGGAGATTCCACTTTTTCAGTTTCATTTTTTTTGCACTTCGCATAGCACGTGGGGCATAGATCGTAAGTCCCAGTTCGTCATCATAAGCCGGTTCCAGAACCTTCAGCTCTCCGCAGACAATCACAATCTTTCCATCATTTGCCGGATCATAGCTGCCCTGTCCCACATATACCACATCATCCACTTTTCCTTGAATGGCCACACGCTTTGTACCACACGATCTTACTGTAGAGACAGCACAAAGTAAGCCGAGCAGTATCACGATAACTGCACCTGTTTTTCTATTTTTCTTGGTTTCTGGGTTTTCTTCATCTTCACACCCCTTTCTTTCCAAATCATACATCACTGCTCTTTACTGTCGCTTTATGGCCAGGGATTCATGATCATATAAACAGTCATGACAAATAATGGTAATACAATGAATAACGGCAGCGCCCAGTTTCCCATTGTCTCCCTGACATTCTTCCAACGCATAAGTAAAGTTTTCCTGTTCTCCCTCTTCTGGTGAATGCGTTTTCGTTTTCCATTTTCCAGAAGCTGAAAGATCACTGGTGAATCATAAACCTCAATTCGCCCAAATACGGCAAATCCTACCATAGAAATCGGAAGTGCCAGACACAGCCAGATGATAAAGAAATCTATGATTTACGTAAAGAAACCATAGAGCGGATTTTCGGAACCGCAAAAGAACAACATGGTTTTCGATATACACAATATAAAGGAAAAGCGCGAATGGAAATGAAAGTCGGGCTTACATACGCATGCATGAATTTAAAGAATCTGGCAAAAATCCTGGCAAAAAAGGAGCAGAAAGCATATGATATGTTGCACTCTTTAATAAAAGAAACGAGAAATTCCATTCATACAGAAAAGTTGGTGCTGGAGTTAAACTCCAGCACCAACTTTGTCTACAGTCTGAAAGCCGCCCGATCGGGCGGCTTAAACTTCAATGGTAATATAGTTGGATTTTTATCTTGGCCATCTTTTTTCTTTATCCATCAGTTTTGCAAATTCCTGATGTGGTTCACTCTGGTACCAGTATGCTACACTTGATACATCATCCTGACGTTCAAACAATCCATTGTATCCCACACCAATCTGTTGCACTGTCACTTTTAGATCACGCTCAAAGAAAATCGGATCCATGACATGCCAGCGATAAAATCCCCTCATTGGCGGACAGTCATCATTGTGATAAGGATTATGTATCAGTTCATCATGATTAGAATAATAAGGGTACCCAAGATACGGCGTACTGTAAGTGTGTTCTACCGTTCTGCCATTTTCCTGTGAAGCAAAACTCCATGATCCCCCAAAGTAATCTTCCATACCGGTGCCGCAAATAGTAGGATACTCTTTATCTCCATCAATATAAAACTTCACTTCTCCTTCTCCCCACCAATATCTCTGAAGGGTCGATAACGCAATATACGTTCCTATATACTGCCCGCATCCTTTGATTTCATCAATAATCACATAATCCTTCCCTAGCTCTGTAATTGCCTGTCTTCTCCAACTGGCGTGGAAATATGAAGTTTGTTCCGGCAAATCATCATACAAGCAATAATCTATCTGATAGAAAAATGCCGGAATAGGATTCGCATGCTGATTTTCCAGAGTAATCTTTGCCTTTGTTCGAAAAGGCATCTGGAAATATGAATTTAATCCTCTGGATGGAACAACCGTAATTGCGCTGGAGTTTACAAAGCATTCCTGTCCGAATCCGCAGCAGAAGAAATCTCCCAAAGGGACTTCCACCGATGGTGTTTTCTCTTCATCCCAATACATTCTCAACACCAAATCTCTTAGTACAAAACAATCACCTTCTGTGGTTTTGTTATCCACTGTAATCCAAATATGATCAATCACGCCTGGTCCATCAATTTCACCCAATACTACTGTCTCGCCAGACTGCACATCTTTCAGGCAGGGGCTTCCTTTTCTGGACGGGCCAAGATGGCTTGCTGCCATTCCACCTTTTCCCTTTTCTCCGCTTCTGTTTTCTGCATTAATCGCTCTGCTTTTTCCTCTTGTAAGATACGGAAGTGTCCCGATACCTCCTGGTAGCCACATCATTTTCTCACCCTAGCCTTTCGTTGCACCCATTGTCATACCTGCTGTTACCCATTTATTAAGTGAAAAATAAATTATTAGCGGTGGGAGAATAGAAATAGCTATTGCCGCAAACGTGGAGCCCCAGTCTACATTTCCAAAAGCCCCTACATAATCTTTCAATCCCATGGCAACTGTTTTCGCATTCGTTTCACTAATAAATGTATTTGCAAATATGAAATCATTCCATATTAATATACTGTACATAGACGCAATTGTAATAACTGTATTTCTTGCTAACGGGAAAACGATCTGTATAAATGTTCTAAACGGCGAACATCCATCAACAATTGCCGCTTCAATAAGTTCATTCGGCACAAATTCATAAAAGCTGACAAACATCATAACAGATAAAGGTAATGCAAATCCGACCTGTGGTAAAACCAGAGACATACTCGTATTTAGGATTCCAACATTACTATAAAATATGAATAGCGGAATTAACGTAATCTGTACAGGGACCATAATTCCAAATGTGAAAAAGGAATAAATTTGTTTTTTCCCTCTCATTCTGAATTTAGACAACGCATAACCAGCGGTTGAGCTTAACACCACAATTAAAATCAGAGAAAGTCCTGTTACCTTCAAGCTATTCCACATATACATACCGATTTTTCCATCTGACAATACGTTTACAAAATTTTCAAACGTAACCGTCTTAGGAAAAGCAAACGGTTCACTTGCGAGCTCCACAGTTGGCTTTACACTTGCAATAAACAGCCAGATAACCGGATAAATCTGTATTACCAGAAACACTAGAATTAAAATGACAAATACAATTTTTATTACATTCTTTTTCATCTGACAGCCCTCCTTTGTCTGCGACGCTCTTTCTCCATCTTTCGCTCTTCTTTCTCTTCCTTCGATGTAAACAACTTGCGCAGAGTATATACTACGAGAATGCTCTCTATAATAATAAATACAGCCAGGGCACTACCATATCCATATTGATTGCTGGAAAATGCTTTTTTATACATATATGTAGACATCAGTTCACTCGCATTTCCCGGGCCGCCGCTTGTCAAAAGGAACGGAATATCAAAACCTCTAAGTGCACCAGTCAGGCACATGGTAAGTGTCAAAAGAATAATATCTTTTATCAATGGAAGTTTTATTTTAAACAATATCTGCATTTCACTTGCCCCGTCTACCTTTGCAGCTTCATATACCGATGGATCAAGCGATACTAATGCTGCATAAAAAATAACCATATACATTCCTGTAAATCTCCATCCTTCCGGTATGGATACTGCCGCCAATACCGTTCCTACATCTGCAAGCCATGATGTTACCATCCCCCCAAGACCTACCGCTTCAAGGAACTGATTCAAAAGTCCCATCGGTTCTACCGAATACATGCTTCTAAAAAGCTGTGTGATTGCCACTGTTGTTATAATGCACGGAACATAATACAACGTCTTCACCAGTGTTACATACTTCGTCATATAAGTAAGTAAAATTGCAAAGAAAAGTCCGATCGACAACTGCATACCAACAACAATCAGCAGATAAATCAAGTTATTGATAAAGGCTGTATAAAATACAGGATCATGAAACATCTTTACGTAATTGTCCAAGCCAACAAATACCTTGTCGCCAATACCTCCCCATTCCATAAAGCTAAGTCGAATGGATTCTACAATTGGATAGAACACAGTAAATATATAGAATAACAGTCCCGGAAGCAAAAATGCAAAGAACGCTTTTTTATTTCTTATTACTCCCATAGTTTCCTCCTACCATTAATATATAATGTCCGAGGGTGTATACACGCCCCGGACATTTTGTTTATTTTGCATTTGCTGCAATAGAATCATCTATTAATTTGCAAAAATCTTCTACAGATAAATCACCAGATGCCAGAAGCAATAAATTATCCTGCATAACTGTATTAGTGTCAGCATCAAGATATGTATCCCACGGTTTCAGGAAATTCTCACCGGTATTCTGCATATCTTCCTGAATTCTGAGATAAAGATCTGAATAATCAACTTCATCAGAAAGCTCAGCTTTGATAGGTGTCATCTGCTGTTTCGCAGCATACATTTCTCCATAGTGATCAATTACGTATAACACAAAATCCTTTGTTTTCTCATCAAAAGTTTCTGCATTGAACGCCATTCCAATTCCTGAGTTTACACAAAATTCATTTTCTTTTGTCGTTGCATCATCGGTCATCGGCAAATAGAAATAATCAATTTTTCCCTCTGCATATGCATCTTGCATAGCTGCAATCTCCCAATCGCCAATATAATACATTGCAGATTTTCCATCGAGGAACATAGACTGTGCAGTTGCATAATCTGTAGCTGCAAAACCATCGTTAAAATACTGGCCGATCTCTTTCATGAACTCCGCTGCTTTTATACCTGTTTCACTATTCATCTTAGCCTTACCGTCACGAAGGTTAATAATAAAATCGTTGCCAGATTCTCTAAATGGCAACATTGCCAGATATCTTTGTACCGGCCAACGGTCAACACCATCTACAGAAATAGGTGTAATTCCATTATCACTTAATGTCTTACATACATTTAACCATTCATCCATTGTTTTTGGTGGTGTTAAATTGTATTGATCAAAAATTTCTTTATTGTACCAAGTCATTTCTACATGGTATTCTAATGGAAGTGTATACATAGAACCATCTGTAAATTCCTGATACTTCAATGCAGTTGGATAGAATTTGTCATATCTGTCATTTTCCTGTAAGAAAGCTTTGACATCTACCAGTTTACCTGCGTCTACCAATTCCTTGCAATATGGATCTGCATCAATGTCAATAATATCCGGCATATTATTGCCTGCAATCAAAGTTTTCAATTTCTGAAGATATGACGGTCTGTCTGCAGTTGTCTCAATCTCAATTTTCCATTTGCCCCCCTGCTCTTTGCTATACTGGTCTGCAATCTCTCTCATAACCTGATCAATTTCACCATCAACAGGTCTGGATGTCATCCATTTTACAGTTGTAACCCCATCTTCCGAGCTTTCCCCGCCGGTCTCTTTCTTTGCTCCACATCCGACTACCAGCGAAACTGCCATGCAAGCCACCAGTAATACACTTACTAATCTCTTTTTCATTTTCTTCCTCCTTTACTTTATCTTTAATTTAAAATTGCTTATTTTGACACACCCCTGTACTACATAAACTCCGGCATATCCGTCTTTATGATCATACATTCTGGTGGACATTACTACTTCATCATTAATATACACAATACAGATATCTTCCTCTCGAATTATCAATATGTGATAATCTGTTCCTTCCGGAAGTCTCCTGGCTGTTTCAATCTGGTAAGGAACATCTCCTTTGATTTGCCATTGATACTTTCCCTGATGATCTCTTGGCCACATGTCCCATGCCATTTCTTTTTTTCGTGGATTCATCCGCAAAAAATATCCTTGTTCCATATCTTTATCCACATGAAGCGCTATTCCAAATTCATGAGCCTGTTCTACATGAACATCCAGTTCGATTGAAAAACAATCATGTGGAATCTCATATAATCCTGCGCCCAATGTCTGACTCATCACATCAACTGCATTTTTTTCTTTATACAGCTCGCAATTGTAAGAGGTTATTTGTGTTATTTCATTTTCTTTCGTATAGTAATCTCTTACTCCGGGAATTACTTTTACTTTTAAAGCTCCTGTGGCCTGGTCCTGAACCAGCTCATGAAACACCATTGTTCCGCCCCATTCCCAAGGTCCAAAATCACAGTTTCCATACTTGCTTGCAATCCATCCAAAAGCATAACGATGTTCACCGTCAGAAGCTGTTTTAATCGCATAATCTGCTCTCGTATCAAACACATCATCTTCTGGTATCATCCATGGCCCGTCCAAACTCTTTGCAATACGGTAATGAGTTGTAAAACAGTCCGAAAATGTAGAATATACAAGATACCAGTACTCTCCCATCCGGAAAACTTCCGGACATTCCATTGTCACATACATCTGTGGCGCATAAAATGGTTTTTCGTACGACCAGTTTATCAAGTCTTTCGATTTGCACAGTGCAATACATCCGCCTCGCAGCGCTCCACTGTCTTTCAATCTGGATGCCAGTAACATCCAATAACATCCATCCTCTTCATTCCAGAAAACAAACGGATCTCTCCAGTCAAATTCTTCATACAAAACCCCATCCGCGACAAACAGAAAATCTTCCATTGTTTCCAGATGCTCCAAATCAGATCCTGTCGCCTGCATCACAGACTGAATGCTTTTTCCGTTTATTTTAAACTTCTCATTATATGCTGTATAAAATGCATGATAAATACCATTTGAGTCTTTTATTACTGACCCCGTATAAGCATTCTTGTTCGGTCTGTCATCAGCACCTCTCCGAATGGATTCTCCTTTGTAATCCAAATTCACAAAATCTTTGGTTGTAACAAGATGCCATGTTGTTTCCTCTGCATATTCTTTATCTTTAATGCGAGGATCATGCAGATAAAATCCGTAAAAGGTACCGTCTTCCCAGTACGGAATCAGATCTCCTACCCATGCATCTTTTGGTTGATAGAATAATTTTTTCATACTCGCCTTCCTTTTTGCACTAAATGCACGATTATATGCATTTCTTTTTCCTGTTTATCTTGCATTTATAATACATCAATCGTGCATTTTTTTCAATACTATTTATGCATTTCTGATTTTTTCCATCTTTTAGACATAATATTTTTATTGGTTTTGTACATTATATACAGTATTTTTCTTCATTTTTGCGCATTTCGTGCGTTTTCTATTTTTTGCATTATTGTATCTTTTCATATTCAGCATATGATGTTACAATATATGCAGGAGGTAGCAACATGAAATGCACAATCAAACAATTATCAGAAGAACTACAACTTTCCAGAAACACCGTAGCAAAAGCTCTCAAAAATAGTGATGAAGTATCTCTTAAAACGAAACAATTAGTTGTAAAAAAAGCACAGGAACTAAATTATAAAAATATTGATGAGGAATTACTCAGTAGCATAAATGCGAGATCTGTTGACGAGCCTGCTACTCTCAACAATGGATCTATTATGTTTCTTACACGTACATATGCCCCTGATTCCGAATTTTGGACCACCGTATTAACTGGCATTGAAAGCATTTTGTCCAGCGCAAATTATCATCTTGTTATAGGCATTATGTCAGAAAATGATTTAAACAATCTTGAATTTCCTTCCGCATTAAAGGACCCATCCATAAAAGGAATTATTATTGTGGAAATATGTGACGAAGCCGTTTGTGATGCACTTACTAAATACAATTTACCAATTGTATCTGTAGATTTGCCCAGAAATGATACCATGTCATTAGAAAATATAGATGTCATAACGATGGAAAATAAAAAAAATATTTATCGAATTGTTGACCACCTTATCGAGAATGGAGCCAAACGTTTCAGCTTCATTGGTGACTTATTCTCAAAAAATGTAGGGCGAGGGTTCGAAGAACGTTACGAAGCTCTTTGCGAAGCTCTTGCCAACAATCATCTTGAACTCGATTCCAGATGCAGCCTTCTTCATGAGACGTCAGATGCATTCCGAGATTTTCAATTTGTCGTAAAAAAAATCCAGGATATGCCATCCCTTCCAGACGTATTCATTTGTGGAAACGACTGGACAGCCATCCAGCTCATGTATGCTTTACAATTTCTCGGCTATCAGATACCAAAAGATGTAAGCGTCGTAGGATTTGACGATATCCCCGCTTCTGAGCGCATTATACCGGCACTCACTACGATTCATACACCGAAGAAATACTTAGGGATTGCAGCAGCCAGACAAATGTTGGAGCGAATCCAATTTCCACACTCACCTCGTGTTTATTCTGAATATAAAACAGAATTGATTATCCGGGATTCCACAAAGTAAGCATCTGACAATTACGTGAACACACAAAAAACAATTCAGAAAGGACAAACATTTTGGAACGTTTATTTAATGTCGACAGTAAATTATTTCTTTTTATAAACAAAATTGTAGATTTGGTAATTTTAAATTTATTATTTCTAATTACCAGCCTTCCAATAATCACCATCGGTGCCTCTTTAAAAGCTCTTTGCGAAACTGCTCTTCGTCTCGTGAACAATACTGAGTCATACATTGTGCGCAATTATTTTACCGCATGGAAAAATGCTTTTAAACGCAGCACTGTTTTGTGGATATTCGTATTGATTTCTGCCTGCATTTGTGGTGCTGATCTTAAAATCCTCCCGCTTATGCCTTATACCACGATAAAGCTGTGTCTGGCAGCGATCCAATTCACTATTCTATTTTTATTATATGGAATCATGCTTTTTTATAACTTTATTTCGGATACTTACTTTCAAAATTTTAGTCAAACACTTAAAATTGCACTTTTTCTTTCATTAAAATATTTGCCCTATACACTTTTATGTATATGCATTACTATGCTTCCATTCACTTTGGCTATACTGTTTCCTCAGATAAACCACTGGATTTTATCATGTTTTGTCACTATCGGGTTCTCCTCTACAGCTTATTTACATGCTCTAATTGTAAATAAGGTAATTGTAAAAATCAAATTTTCAAACCCAAGTTAGAACAATATGTTCAAAATCATCTGCTATGCATATTCCTATAAAGATTAGGGAGAGGTGTGATTCGTTCGAGTCACACCTCTCCCTAATCAAGACTGTTTATTTCCCGACAGTCCCTTAAATGCATTAATCATAATGAAACTGAGCTGTTACATATGGTAAGATCAGTCCTTTGAGACACTGTGGTCCGTATTGAGCAGCATATCGAATCAGGATTTCGTCCAGATACTTATCTTCATCCCCTGCCACATAGAGTTTTTTTCGAATTTCTCTTTCCTCTTTAAATTCATAATGAGAATCTGCTGCCCCTTCCTCATCAAGTGAAAACTTATCCAATCTTCCGTCTTCCCCGATAAATACAGACAGGAAGTAATATCTCTCTGCATCCAACTGAATGATTAATCGCCATTTTTTCAATGAAACATCATGATAAACGCAACGTTCTCCGATTCCATCTCTTCGCTCTTTTCCGGCAAAAGTCTGTATATACGCAAGATCATACTCCCGGTAGTCATTTTTATCCCTGTATACATTCAGCAAAATGCATGGACGTATCATAAAATCGCTATGAAAGATATTTCTTCCATGAAAACCAATCTCTCCGTTAGGAAAAACAGCTTTTGGATAAATATTGCCATATTCATAAGGCATGCCCGAGGCACTAAGTAATTTCCCGCAATTCCTGTCACATTCCGGCAATAGCCACCAGCCTGTATACGCTTCATCTCCGAGCCAACCCATTCCATCATTATAACGATACTCTACTTATAATCCTGTTTTTATTCTGGCGAATCCTGACATGCTGCGGATAAACATTTTTATATCTGTATATGCTCAGCACAATACCCATTAGTCCATAAGAAACAATAATATAACTTCCTCCTGCAGATAAAAATGGCATAAATGTCGCTGCCGGTGGAAATGCTCCTACATTTTCCAATACATTTATCAAAAAGCTTACAAGAAATATCATGCCACATCCACATCCCATCATCATACCCAACTGGTTCTTCTGCCTCATGGCTGTATGAAAAACAGTAAGAATCAACACGGCTAAAATGCAGCATATAAGAATCGCCGCGAGCATTCCATACACAGATGATAAATAAACCAATATATAATCTGCATTATACGCAGGCAACATTTCCGTTACATCCACCCCGCTGTTTCCCGCAAATTTATTTACTGTCAATAAAGAACGCAATGTCGCTGTAAGATAACTGACATCTCCACTATTAGAAAAAACTGCCTGTATACGTGCCTTCTGATAGGGTGCGAAAGCATTTCCCAAATACATCATAAGGAAAACTGCAGCTGGCATAACCATGAAAATCTCCCAAAGTCCGCCCATTGCTTTTTTCTTCTGTACAACAAACCAGTCCTTCTGAATCGCGATTGTCAACATCACAAGCATAGATATCAGCATCAGACCGGCTGTCATCATTGCCGGCATCCGCAAAACCAAAACAACCGGTATCACCATCCATACAATTGCTTTTAGCAATCCTGTATAACCAGATCCATGATATTGATATATGACACCTCCATATATCGGAACATAAAACAGCATCAATGCCGGTATGGATACAGACCCTCCCCCTATAATTATGAAATATCTCATACCATTTACCTTACATCCAAAATACAAGGTCAGTAAGCACATCGCTAATAATATGACTGCAATCACCTTGGAAAATCTTGCTAATAATGTATAATCCAAAAAGTACAGGAAAATCATGACTGCAATTCCCACCATGACATGAATCACGTATCTTCCGGAAACAGACGCATCTCCCTCATTGATATGTCTGGCAATCATGATATGTGTCAAAATCCCGGCAACGCTAAGCAGGATAACCATAACCAGAAGCTTCCATGCAATCTGTGGTTTATGAATACGATCAAGGGAAATCCCCGTTTCGACCGGATCTCCCATATCTCTGACAGCCTCTTTTTCTGCACGCTCACGGTCCATTCCGGCATGCATGTTTTCCGCAATCTGATCTTCTATATGATCCTGCAATTCCTGTCGGATATAAGGTCGTGCCTTCTTACAGCGAATCTGTTCCAGCAATGTCTTTAAATATTCATCCATCCATTACACCTCCAATGCAAGAACACTCGATACTGCTGCAGAATACTCTTTCCATTCTTCCGTTTTCTTTTCCAGAAGCGTTCTGCCCTGTTTTGTCAGACTATAATACTTTCTGGTCTTTCCTCCGGCTTCCTGCTCGTATACCACCAACAATCCTTTCTCTTCAAGACTGTGAAGCAGTGGATACAGTGTTCCGGCCTTCAATTCAAACACGTTCTGAGATTTCCGGCGTAATGTATCTATCATCTCATAGCCATACATGTCCTTTTCAGACAGCAGTTTCAAAATAAGCATCGTCATACTTCCGGAAACTAATGATTTTTCAATAGCCATAAACTTCACCCTCCTTATATAGGCAATCTATATATCGGTTACCTATATAATATGAGAACAAACATTATTTGTCAAGACTTTTTATCATACGTTTCATTGTCCCAAATCAGATTGGTCGGGCAACTTATGGATATTCATATTCAAAAGATGCTTTGTCTGTTTCAAAATCAAAAACAGGACTTCCGTTTTTATAAAAACGATACAAGGCTCTGCAGGCTGCTCCTTCCCGAATGGTTCTTTCCATATTTCCTGCCATCGGAGCTTTCAGGGAACACTTTATACTTTCCAGCAAGCGGACTTCTAATTCCATGTTCCCCTGTACAATCCGAATCTTCCCATTTTGAATCTGCACCACTTTTGCTCCCAGATAAGTAGCCAGCCAGGCTTCGAAAGAAGCGTCAAATCTGCATTCTCTTCCACGACCTGAACAGATTCGCCCTTCAAATCCATGGCTATATCAATCTCCCCTGTCTGGAGAGCATTGGCTGCCTGTGTAGAGTCCGTAATAACTTTAAAAATCAAAGTGTCAATATTCGGTTCTTCCATCCAGTAATCAGTATTTTTCTTAAGAACTGTCTGTTGATCAATTTCAAATGAATCCATAGTGAAAGGTCCTGTACCTATAAGGTGGTTACCAAACTCTTCTCCCCAGCCTTCAACCTCATCTTTTGGAATAATAACATTACCCGCATCAGTTAAAACTGTAAGAAAAGAAGAGTTGGCAGTCTTCAGTGTGTTTCATCCATGTGCCTACCTCCTTGCCATAATTATACTGAATTATTTTTCATTTTCAAAGCACAATTCTGTTTCTCTGCTTCCAGTAAATCTCTTTTGTATAGGCTCTCTCATATGATAACCGCAACCAAAACAGAAGGTCTGCAGATGCTGGCAGATTACAATCATAATCCGTATGATACCAGAGCCGCAAAAATGACTTTTTCGGAAGTATATGAAGAATGGTCTAAAAAGAAATATCCGACCGTATCAGAAAGCAACGTAAAAGGGTATTCAGCATCATACAAAGCCTACACCATTCTTTATTCCAGAGTCTTTAAAGACCTGAAACTGGCAGACCTTCAACAGGTCATCGACACCTGCGGGAAAAATTATCCTACACTTAAGAAAATAAAGATACTGTTTAGTCAGTTATATGATTTTGCTTTAAAAAATGACATCTGCAACAAAGATTATTCTTCTTTCGTTGATATCGTTCAGTACAAGGACAGAAATCCGAATAAGCACAGCAGGAATAAATTTACAAAAGATGAAATTGCCAAGATCTGGACGATGAAAGATGATAAATATTATCAGATCATCCTTATGCTTCTCTACAACGGTACACGTATTTCCGAGTTTCTTTCCTTAAAAAAGGAAAACGTGTATCTGGATAAGCAATACTTTGATGTGATTGAAAGTAAAACAGAGAATGGCATCAGAAAGGTTCCGATTGCGGACAAACTTCTTCCGTTCTATAAAGGCTGGTATGAATCCTGCCCGGACTGTGAATATCTTCTGCATACAGAGGATGGCAAGCCTTTTAAATACCGCAATTATTATGACAGCTACTGGACACCGCTTACAGAGCAGATTGGAATTAACCGGACGCCTCATTGTACCAGACATACGTGCATATCCATGTTATCCGAGGCAGGAGTTCAGGACACTACTATCAAAAAAATTGTAGGGCACTCCGGAGCTATGAGCCTGACTGAAAAGGTTTATACGCATCTGGATGTACAGATACTTGTTGATGCCATAAACAAAACATTAGCGGAATAAGATCGGAAGAGCGTCGTGTAGGGAAAGAGTGTAGATCTCGGTGGTCGCCGTATCATTAAAAAAAGAGAGAATGGAGTGCGGTGTGGAGTGGATGAGGTAGTGAATTGAATGAGGTCAAGCAGGTGGTACTCGTCAGAGATTGTGTACATG
>ENA-UPXC01001046-UPXC01001046.1-human-gut-metagenome-genome-assembly--contig:-NODE-1046-length-42644-cov-8.889962_pt1 | contig 42644 bp, 45 predicted proteins | sample MGYA00250047_ERZ773371 | MGnify/ENA primary metagenome ERZ773371 (study PRJEB29103, sample SAMN06111975) | human gut metagenome | biome: human gut; feature: ankylosing spondylitis patient; material... | reverse complement strand
AATAAAAGTTGTTACCTGCTCAGACTATCATTATCTGAATATCTGGCTTGGTTTGTTAGTTTCAATTCTATAAATTAACCTACTGTTTAATTTTCAAAGTTCTTATTTCCTTGTCCCGTTTTCTTAAGGACAAGTAATAATATACTATAGATTAAACAGTAGGTCAATACTTTTTTTAAAATATTTTTATATTTTTTTTCTACAATTGCTTTTCATATTCTTTTCTAAGTTTTTCAACAATCTTTTTCTCTATTCTAGATACTGTCATTTGAGATATTTCTAACTCTTTTGCTATTGTCGATTGAGTTTTGTCTAAGAAGAATCTATCTTTAAATATCTTAACTTCTAATTCATTTAAGCTTTCCATGAATTTATTTACAAAATCTTTTTGCTCTATATTGTTAAAGCTACTTTCCTCTTCCCCAATTTTATCTATAAGAGTGATATCTTTATCTTCTGAGTCATCATTGCTAGATGAATCTAAAGATATTGGCTGATAACCATAAGATGCTTCCATAGCCTCTAAAACTTCTTCTTCACTACAACCTATGTAATCAGCTATATCTTTTACCTTTGGATGAGTCTTATTTTCTTGCTCAAGTGCTACTTTAGCTTCACTTATTTTTTTGCTCAGCTCTTGAACTCTTCTTGGAACTCTTAAGGCCCATACTTTATCTCTAAAGTATTTCTTTATTTCACCTATTATTGTTGGTGTTGCAAAACTTGAAAATTCATACCCTTTTCCTATATCATATCTATCTATTGCATATATTAGTGCTAAAGATCCTACTTGATATAAATCTTCATATTCAACGCCTTTATTAATATACTTTTTAGCTAACAAGTTTACTAAATATAAATGTCTTTCAATAAGAATATTTCTAACATCCTTATTATCTTTATCTTTACTATATATCCTAAATAACTCTTTTGTATCTACATCTAGGTAATTTGTAGCATTAGCTACATTCTTCATTAAATATCAACTCCTAAATACTTAGTCATTTTTATTATTGTTCCTTGGTTGTCTTTTGATTCTATCTTCACATCATCCATTAGTGTTTGGATTATAAATAATCCTAATCCATTTTCTTTTGGTTGTGTTAAATCAGGTGTAGCTATTGATTCTACATCGTACCCTTTACCATTATCTTTTATTTCTATATCTAATCCATTTTCTAATATAGTATATGTTATACTTACGCTTTTATCATCACTATGCTTTATAGCATTAGTACAAGCTTCTGATACTGCTACTTTCATATCTTCTATATCATCTATTGAAAAACCTATCTTATTAGCTATACCTGAAGTAGTTAATCTTATTATACTTACAAAATCAGGATTATCACTTATTTCCATTTTTATAGTTTCACAAGCCAAAGTCTATCCCTCCACTTTAAATATTTTATCTAGACCTGTTATAGTAAAAATCTTTTTTACGTTACTCTTTGGATTTATTATATATATTTCTTTATTATCCGTTTTTAGCTTCTTTAAAACACCTATCATAGCACCTAAGCCCGTAGAATCTATATAATCTAAGTTCTCAAGATTTATCTTCATATCTAATATTTTTTCGTCCGCTAAATTATGTAAATGCTCTTTTAGCTTATCTGCTGTTGATACATCTAACTCACCTTGAAGTGATACATCCCAAAAACCATTTTCGTTATTTAATTTAGAATCTATATTCATTGACATTCTAATTCCTCCTTATTGTTATCTCCTTTTTACAAATCTGAATACTTTCGTTATATTTGTAATCTTGCTTACCATACTAACTATTTCCTCTGTATATGTTGTTATTGATGCCACATTTTCTATAGTTTCATGTATATGTCTTTCATTGTAATCTATAATTTTATATACCTTTTCTACAACTTTATTAGTAGTATTTAATAATTTTCCTATATATACAGCTATAATTAAAGCTGAAGCCCCTATTAAAAATGCTCCTATCTGCCATCCCAAAGTATTCATTACTTATTATCTCCCTCGTCGCTAAATGTTCTACTTATCACAATTTCATCTTCAGATATATGTATATTGTCATCTTCTGCAAAGTTATCGTCTATAAATTCGTTTATTTTTTCTTTTACATCATCAAATGTTCCTTGTAAAACATCCTTTGGATTTTCTTTAATTTCATCTATTTTATTTTTTGCATCTCTTCTAAGTTCAGAACCTTTCTTAGGTGCAAAAAATAAACCAGCTATAAAACCTATTAGTGCTCCTAATAATAAAAAATTTCCACGCCTTTTACTCATAGTATTTTTCTCCTCTAAAATTAAATTATATTTATATTATAAAGTTAGCAAAAAGAATAGGATATAATCCTATTCTTCTTCCATCTTTATTTTTGAAATAGAAACTACATTGACTTCGTCATCAGTTTTCATTAACTTAACTCCACTAGTTACTCTTCCAAATAATGAAATTTCATTAACTCTTAATCTTATAAGTACACCATCAGAGTTTATTATCATCATTTCATCATCTTCATTTACCATTTCTGCTCCAACAAGTTTTCCTGTCTTTTCAGCTATGTTGTAAGTTTTTATTCCTTTTCCTGCTCTTATCTGAGTTCTATATTCATTTATATCTGTTCTTTTTCCAAATCCATTTTCACTAACTACTAATACATCAGTGCCTTCTTCGCATAAGCTCATAGATACAACTTTATCATCATTAGATAATGTTATACCCTTTACACCCATAGCGGATCTTCCCATTGATCTTATATCATTTTCATCAAATCTTATAGACATACCTTCTTTTGTTACTAAAAGCACATCTTTGTTTCCATCAGTTACTTTAACACCTATAAGTTCATCATCTTCTCTTAATCCTATAGCTATTAATCCAGCTTTATTTATGTTTTTAAACTCTTCACGGTCAGTTTTCTTAACTATACCATTCTTAGTAGCTAATAATAAGTATTTGTTGTCATCCTTTTCATCTATAGCTAATAGTGTAGCTATTTTTTCATTAGGACCTAATTGAAGTAAGTTTACAATAGCAGTTCCTTTTGCTTGTCTCTTACCTTCAGGTATTTCATAAGCATTTAATCTAAATACTCTACCTTTATTTGTAAAGAATAGTAATTTACTATGTGTAGTTGTACTTACTAGGTGTTTTACGAAATCTTCTTCTCTTGTGGTAAGAGCAGATATTCCTCTACCACCTCTTTTTTGACTCTTATAAGTATCTGCTGGAAGTCTCTTTATATATCCAAAATGAGTAAGAGTTATAGCTATTTCTTCGTCCTCTATAAGGTCTCTCATATCTATTTCGCCTTCAGCATGTCTTATTTCAGTTCTTCTTTCATCAGCATAATTTTCTTTTATTATAAGCATTTCTTCTTTTATTACGTTAAGAAGTAATCTTTCATTAGCTAATATTTCTTTTAATCTATTTATTTTCTTTATTAATTCTTCATACTCAGCTTCTATCTTATCTCTCTCTAATCCAGTAAGCCTTTGAAGTCTCATATCTAATATAGCTTGAGCTTGTATATCAGTTAATCCAAACTTCTCCATTAAACCAGACTTAGCTTCTTGAGTTGTTTTAGAAGCTCTTATTAAGCTTATAACTGCATCTATATTATCTAAGGCTATTCTTAATCCTTCTAATATATGTGCTCTTGCTTCAGCTTTATTTAATTCAAACTTAGTACGTCTAGTTACTACATCTTTTTGATGTTGTACATAATGGTATAGTATTTGCTTAAGATTTAATACTTTAGGTTGACCATTTACTAATGCAAGCATTATTACACTAAATGTTTCTTCCATTTGAGAATGCTTATATAAGTTATTTAATACTATATTAGCATTAACATCTCTCTTAAGTTCTATAACTATTCTCATTCCATTTCTGTTACTTTCATCTCTAAGGTCAGATATTCCTTCTACCTTTTTATCCTTAACTAATTCAGCTATTCTTTCAACTAACTTAGCTTTATTAACTTGATATGGTATTTCTGTTACTACTATTTGTTGTTTCCCTTTTGGTAATTCTTCTATTACCGCTCTAGCTCTAACTTTAACCTTACCTCTACCAGTTCTGTAAGCTTCAGCTATATTTTCTTTACCCATTATTATTGCTGAAGTTGGGAAGTCTGGACCTTTTACAAATTTCATTAAATCATCAACTGAACACTCTTCATTGTCTATTAAGTGTACAGTTGCATCTATTACTTCACCTAAATTGTGAGGTGGTATAGATGTTGCCATACCAACTGCTATCCCGTTAGAACCATTTACTAAAAGGTTAGGATATCTTGAAGGAAGTACTGCAGGTTCCTTTAACGATTCATCAAAGTTTGGTACAAAATCAACAGTTTCTTTATCTATATCTCTTAATAATTCAAGAGCTAATTTACTCATTCTTGCTTCAGTGTAACGCATTGCGGCTGGTGAATCACCATCTACTGAACCAAAGTTACCATGACCATCAACTAAAAGTCCTCTAGTTGAGAAATCTTGAGCCATTCTAACCATTGCTAAATAAACAGCACTATCTCCATGTGGGTGGTACTTCCCTAGAACGTCCCCAACTATACGGGCAGACTTTCTATATGGTTTATCTGGTGTTAAATTTAATTCACTCATTGAATATAATATTCTTCTATGAACTGGTTTTAGTCCATCTCTTACATCTGGAAGAGCTCTACCAACTATAACACTCATAGAATAGTCTATATAAGACTTTTTCATTTCTTCTGCTATTTCAATAGGGAGTATTCTATTATTTCCTTCCATTGATACTCATCCCCTTTCTATATATCTAAGTTTCTAACGTATGTTGCATTTTCTTCTATGAATTCTCTTCTTGGAGCAACTTTGTCACCCATAAGCATTGAGAATACTTCATCTGCAAGTACTGCATCTTCTATAGATACTTGTAATAAAGTTCTTTTCTCAGGATCCATTGTAGTATCCCATAATTGTTCAGCGTTCATCTCTCCAAGCCCTTTGTATCTTTGAAGCTCTACACCTTGTCTTCCGATCTCTTCTAATAAAGTATTTAGTTGTTCATCAGAGTAAACATAATATTCTTTCTTTTGCTTTTTAACTTTATATAGAGGTGGTTGAGCTATATATACTAGTCCATTTTCTATTAATGGTCTCATGTATCTAAAGAAGAACGTTAATAATAATGTTCTTATATGTGCTCCATCGACGTCGGCATCGGTCATGATAACTATTTTATGATATCTAGCTTTTTCTAAGTCAAAGTCGTTTCCAACTCCACAACCAAATGCAGTTATCATATTTTTAATTTCATCTGACGATAATATTTTATCTAATCTAGATTTTTCAACGTTTAATATCTTACCTCTTAATGGAAGTATCGCTTGTGTATGTCTATCTCTACCTTGTTTAGCAGAACCACCGGCAGAATCCCCCTCGACTAAGAATATTTCACTCTTAGAAGGATCTTTTTCAGCACAGTCAGCTAATTTCCCTGGTAATGAAGTACTTTCTAATACACTCTTTCTTCTAGTTAATTCTCTTGCTCTTTTAGCAGCTTCTCTTGCTCTTTGAGCTCTAAGACCTTTATCTACTATTATCCTAGCTGTAGTTGGGTTTTCCTCTAAGAAAGCCCCTAACTCTTCTACTGTTACGCTATCTACTATACCTCTCATAACAGTATTTCCTAGTTTAGTCTTTGTTTGACCTTCAAATTGAGGTTCTGGAAGCTTAACTGATACTACAGTTGTAAGACCTTCTCTTATATCTTCACCTAATAAGTTTGGTTCATTTTCTTTTAAAAGCTTATTTCTCTTAGCATATTCATTTATTGTCTTTGTAAGAGCTGTCTTGAATCCTGCTAAGTGAGTACCACCTTCATGAGTATTTATATTATTAGCAAAAGAATATATGTTCTCTGAATAACCATCAGTATACTGCATAGCTAACTCAACAACATAGTCATCTACTTTTTTATCTATATAAACTATTTCATCATGAATTCCTGTTCTAGATTTATTTAAGTATTTTACGTATTCTACTAATCCTCCAGTGTAATGGAATTCTTTTTTCTTTTCTTGCCCTTCTCTCTTATCCTCAAATACTATTTTTATACCTTTATTTAAGAAAGATAATTCTCTAAGTCTATGCTCTAATGTATCAAATTTAAATTCAATTTCATCAAATATTGTAGCATCTGGCATAAAGCTTATAGTAGTTCCTGTATCCTTACATTCACCTACTATTTCAAGATCTGTTGTAGGCGTACCTAATTTATATGATTGTTTGTGTATCTTTCCATCTCTGCGAACTTCTGCTACAACCCATTCAGATAATGCATTCACTACAGAAACCCCAACTCCGTGAAGACCACCAGATACCTTGTATCCTCCTCCACCGAATTTACCTCCTGCATGAAGTACTGTTAAAACTGTCTCTAGTGTAGATTTTCCTGTTTTAGGATGTATCTCTACGGGTATACCTCTACCATTATCCTTTACTGTTATACTTCCATCTTTGTTTATTGCAACATATATTTCTGAACAATAACCTTGTAATGCTTCATCTATACTGTTGTCTACTACTTCATAAACTAAATGGTGTAAACCTCTAGGACCTGTTGAACCGATATACATACCTGGTCTTTTTCTAACGGCCTCTAATCCTTCTAGAACTTGTATCTGACTTGCACCGTATTCTTGTTTCATCTAGTTCCCTCCATTCTCTATATTAATAACTTGTCCCTTTTCAATCCTGAAAATGGTTGTATTACTTTTATTAAATATATTTATATGTGAAACTTCAGCGGTAGTTATAAACATTTGAACTACACTCAAGTTATCTATCAATAGTTTTTGTCTTGTTTCATCTAATTCACTAAATACGTCATCTAAAATTAGAATTGGGTATTCTCCAACTTCATTTTTTATAAGCTCTATTTCAGATAATTTTAATGAAATAGATGCAGTTCTTTGTTGCCCCTGCGATCCATAAAGTCTAACATCTAGCCCATTTACATATATATTTAAATCGTCCTTATGTAAACCATATCTAGTTGTTCTTACATCAATATCATGCTTTCTACTTGAAACAAGTTTATCTAAGAATTTATTATATATGCTATCAATAGTATCGTCATCATTTATATCAATCTGGCTTTTGTATGTAATTGATAATTCTTCAACTGAATTTGTCAATTTAAAATGCATATTTTTAGATATATCTGCTATTTTTTTTATAAAATCTCGCCTTAAAATATATAGATAACTTCCATATCTAGCTAAACTTTCATCATAAACATCTAATAATGCTTCATCTACATTATTAGCTTTTAGCAACTGATTTCTTTGAAAAAGCACTTTATTATAATTAGTAAGATAATTATAATATTTAGGCATAATTTGACTAATTTCTTTGTCAATAAAAGATCTTCTTTCCTTTGGACCTTCTTTAACTAATCTAAGATCTTCTGGTGAAAATATCACCACGTTTAAATTTCCAAGTAATTCATGAATCTTTTGTATATGAATTTTATTTACTTTTATACCCTTTTTATTTTTTCCAATTGCTATCTCTATTAGACCATCTGTATGTTCTTTCGAAAAACTACCACCCACATACAAATTTTCAGTATCAAATTTTATAATTTCTTTATCCCTACTAGTTCTAAATGATTTCCCAAAAGATAACATATATATAGATTCTACTATATTAGTCTTCCCTTGACCATTTTTTCCTAAAAGAAGATTAACTTTTTTATTAAATTCTAAATATAAATTATTATAGTTTCTAAAATTCACTAATTGTAAACTATTTAGTCGCATAAAAGGCTCTCCTTTTTACACTACTTTTATTTTCTGTCCTTCAACTTCTACTATATCTTGAGGTTTTAATTTTCTACCTCTTCTCATTTCAACTTCGCCATTAACCTTAACTAGACCTTCTAATATTAAAAATTTAGCATGTCCACCTGTAGACACAGCATCTGCTAACTTAAGAAGTTGATCTAATTTTATATATTCTGAATCTATATTTATTTCAATCATCAATGAATTCCTCCTATTAATAAGATTTTTGATATTTATAAAACATCACATTAAATATATATTATATCACAAAATTAGCTACAAAAACCCAACTTTATTAGTTGGGTTTTATGCTTAAACTATATATTAGATGATATTCTTACAGGAAGTAGTAAATAAGTATACTTAACGTCATCAGCAGGTCTTATTATACATGGATTTATATTTGTAGTGAATTCTATAAAGATTTCCTCACTATCTATATTTTTTAATCCTTCTAAGAAATATCTAGAGTTAAATGCTATATCTAAGTATTCACCAGTTAACTCTAAATTAACTTCTTCATATACATTTCCTTTATCAGTATTTGAAGTAATTGCCATAACATTATCTCTTATTGATAACTTTATTAAGTTATTTTTCTCAGATTGTGACAATAATGATGCTCTTTCTATACTATTTAAAAGTTCTTTAGTTTTTAACTTTACTTTTGAATTATATTCTCTTGGTAATAATTTTTTATAATCTATGAAGTCACCTTCAAGAAGTCTAGTTATTATTTTAGTGTCATTTATGATAAATATTGCATTTTTTTCATCGAATCCAACTTTTACATCTTCTTCTGAAGATAATAAACTATTTACATCATTTAATGCCTTTCCTGGAATTATGACCTTAGCATTATTTGTTATATTATCAATCTTGCAACTTCTAACTGCTAGTCTATATCCATCAATAGCAACTAAACTTATATCTCCATCTACTATTTCTAAAAGTTCTCCCATTAATATAGGTTTTGTTTGATCTTGAGATATAGCAAATACTGTTTGCTTTATCATATTTTTTAATAAATCTTGAGGTATATTATATAAATCTTCTTCATTAACTTCAGGAAGTCTTGGATATTCTTTTGCAGAATCTCCTTTTATCTTAAATCTTGAATTTAAACAATTTATATATACATTATTTTCAGCATCTGTTTCTATTTCAACAAATGAATCAGGTAACTTTCTAATGATATCCCCAAAAAGTCTAGCATTTACTACAATTTCTCCCTCTTCAATAACTTCAGCTTGTGTATAAGTTTCTATTCCGATTTCTAAATCATATCCAGTTAGCTTTAATTGTCCATCTTTAGCTGATAATAAAATACCCTTTAAAAGCTCTAAAGTTGTTTTTCCATTAATAGCTTTTTGAGAAATACCTATTTTATTAGCTAAAAGTTTTTGATTACAAATTATCTTCAATGTGGATAACCTCCTTGTCGAATTTATATAAAAAAATAAATAAAAATATTAGTAGTAATAGTAGTAAGTGTTGTTGATAATGTTAATAAGTATCTATGTCTAAATAAATTCAAAGATATCAACATGTGTACAAAATGTTAATATCTTTGTTATTTTTTATATAATATTGTGTTAATAAAATTTAGACAAAAAAACTATAAACATTACATCAACATCATATCCACAAGTAAATGTTTATAAATTATCCCTTTAAATCTAAAATTATTTTCTCTATTTTAGATTTAATTTCCTCATTTACTTGTATATCTTTAACTATCTTATCGTGGGCATGAATAACAGTTGTATGATCTCTGCCTCCAAATTCTTCACCTATTTTAGGAAGTGATAAATCTGTAAGTTCACGAGATAAATACATAGCTATTTGTCTTGGATAAGCTATCGATCTTGTTCTTTTTTTAGAATTGAAGTCTTCCATTTTTATATTAAATACAGAAGCTACTTTTTCTTTTATTCTATTTACAGTAATTTCTTCATTTTTAGTAGTAGTTATTATATCTTTTAGTGCTTCTACAGCAAGATCAAAAGATATTGTTCTATTAGTAAGAGATGAATATGCAATTACTCTTGTTAAAGCACCTTCTAATTCTCTTATGTTAGATTTTATATTTTTAGCTATATAATTAGTTACCTCATTTGAAACCTCTATGTTTTCCATTTGAGCTTTTTTTCTAAGTATAGCTATTCTAGTTTCAAAGTCTGGTGCTTGAATGTCTGTTATAAGCCCCATTTCAAATCTAGATCTTAATCTGTCTTCTAATGTAGGAATCTCTTTTGGAGGTCTATCACTAGAAATAATTATTTGCTTATTAGCCTCATGTAATGAGTTAAAAGTATGGAAAAACTCTTCTTGAGTTCTTTCTTTTCCTGCAATGAATTGAATATCATCTATAAGAAGTATATCTACATTTCTATATTTATTTCTAAACTCTTCATTTCTATCATCTTTTATAGAGTTTATAAGTTCATTGGTAAATTTTTCAGATGAAACATAAACAACCTTAGCATCCTTTTTTTGAGTTATTATATGATGACCTATCGCATGCATTAAGTGAGTTTTTCCTAATCCAACACCTCCATATAGGAATAAAGGATTATATGCTCTAGCAGGAGATTCAGCAACAGCAACGCATGCAGCATGAGCAAATCTATTACTATTACCGATTACGAAAGTATCAAAAGTATATTTAGGATTTAGATTTGGATAATTTTTTTGAGGTATATTAGAAGATTTTGGCTCTTCTTCTAAACCTTCAACATATTTTTCATCTAAAACAAATTTAACTTTATACTTTTTTAATGAAAGTTGATTTATTGAACTTTCAATTAGATTTAAATATCTATCCTCTAAAATACCTTTAGTAAAATCATTAGGAACTAAAAGTATTAATTCATTCATATGTATTTTTAAAGGTATTATTTGCTTAAAAAAAGCATTAAAACTAGGTGGAGATAGCTCACCTTTTATTAATTGTAGTGTTTTGTCCCATAAAGAAACTATATCCATAGTATGAACCTCCGCATAGAATAATTGACATTTTCCACAATGTTATTAACAAAAACTAATGAAATCTATATAAATTTTATAAATAAGAATATTTATGGATAATTGTGTGGATAAAATATAATAATGGTAATTATTCTTGTAAAAGCAAAAAGTTATAAACAATATGTATATAAAGTTATAAATAGCAAAAATATATAAAGAAAACACTTTATAACTAAATTATTGTCAGTTAACTAATAAGTTATACACATTTATATCCACAGTTTGTGTATAACGTTGATAAGTTAATAAATTTTATTAACATTATACACAAGTATATCTATAATATCAGAATAAACGTCAAACTTCAATAATTTGCAACTAATTTATCCACAATATTCACCATATGTTGATAAATATATATACATACATCAATAGAGTTTCTAATAATAAAATCTTTATACTATATAAAAGATGTGAATAACACTTATACTAAAAGTCTTAAATTGTAATAATATAATGAGAGTAAAATAGTTATTTATGACTTCCAAAAACTCGTTGACAACATATATAAAAGCATTTATAATTGTATGTGTTATGTTTACTTTGAGGGTAAAGTTATTATTTTTATAAACGGAAAACAAATCTGAAAGGCGGTGTAATACGATGAAAAGAACTTATCAGCCAAAGAAAAGACAAAGAAAGAAAGAACATGGTTTCAGAAAGAGAATGAAGACGTCTAACGGAAGAAACGTGTTAAAGAGAAGAAGAGCTAAAGGAAGAAATAGATTAACTCATTAATAATTAAAAAGGCCGCTATTAAGTGGCCTTTTTGTGTAGAAAATATAATTAACAGCTGTGTTTATGGAGGTTTTAATATGGACTTCAAAAGAACCCAAGGTTTAAAAAAAGACTCTGATTTTAGAAAAGTATACAAACACGGCAAATCTTTTGCGAATAGAAACTTAGTAATGTATATACTAGATAATAAATCAGACTCTACTAGAGTAGGGATTTCAGTTTCTAAAAAAGTAGGAAATGCTATTAATAGAAATAAAATAAGAAGAAGAATAAAAGAATCATATAGATTAAATATCGATGCAAACGTTAAATATGGATATGATATTGTATTTATAGCTAGAGTTGCAATAAAAGAAGCTGATTATAAGGATATAGAAAAATCTATGACTCATCTTATAAGAAAAGCAGGATTAATATAAGTCTATATTTTTTTGCTTGGAGGTCTATATTTTGAAAAAAAAATATTATATATTAAAGGAAATTAATAGGTATTTATCGAAGTTACTTATTTACTTAGTTAGATTTTACCAAAAATTTATATCTCCTTTAAAAGGGCCGACTTGTAGATTTTATCCTACTTGTTCTCAGTATTCAATTGAAGCAATTAGAAAATATGGAGCGTTAAAAGGGATATATTTAACAATAAGACGATTATTAAAGTGTCATCCTTTTCATCCAGGAGGATATGACCCACTTAAATAAAACAACACATACTTTGGGAGGTATAGAAAGTGAACATTATAAGTAATGCACTAGGACATGTCCTAAGAATAATATTTGAACTTGTTCAAAACTATGGACTTTCAATAATATTATTCACGATAGTAGTAAAAGTATTATTACTACCACTTACAATTAAGCAAACAAAATCTACAAAGGCAATGCAAGATATACAGCCTAAGATACTAGAAATACAAACTAAATATAAAGATAAACCTGAAAAGCAACAACAAGAAATAATGAAGATATACACAGAAGCTAAAATTAATCCATTAGCAGGATGTTTACCTTTATTAATACAAATGCCTATATTAATCGCACTATTCTCTGTATTAAGAGAACCTGTTACATATGGAGTTTTTGTAGATCAAGCTCAATTTGCAACTGCAGCAAAAGGGTTTTTATGGATAAAAGATTTAACTACGCCAGATGTTATATTAGCTGTATTATCAGGAGCAACTACATTTTTAATGCAAACATTAATGATGCCTAAGGATCAGCAACAAGGTTCTATGAAGATGATGACTTATGTTATGTCAGCTATGATGTTATTCTGGGGATTCTCTTTCCCAGCAGGTCTTACATTATACTGGACAATAGGTAACGTGTTTGCAATAGCACAACACTATTTAATAATGAATCCTTTAAGAGCTAAACTGGCTGTTTCTAAGGAGGAAGTAGTAGATGAAAAGCCTAGAAATAAGAAGTAAAAGTAAAGAAGAAGCTATAAGTAAAGCGATCGAAAAACTAAATGTTAAATTAGACGATTTAGAAATTGAAGTATTAGAAAATCCTACAAAAGGTTTTTTAGGATTTTTAGGTGCTAAAGATGGACTTTATAAATTTACTGTTATAGAACAAGAAACAGAAATAGATATAGCTAAGGCATTTATTGAAAATATACTTAAAAACTCTAAAGTAGATGCAGATTTAAGTGTTAATCAAGAAGGAAATCTTATAAAAGTTGATATAAGAGGTAAAGAAGCAGCGTCTTTAATTGGTAGAAGAGGTGAAACTTTAGATTCTATACAATTATTAACAGGACTTGCTCTTAATAAAATAAATAAAAACTCTAATATGAGAGTTCTTGTAGACATAGAAAATTATAGAGCTAAGAGAGAAGAATCTTTAATTAGATATGCACACAAAGTAGCTAGAGAAGTAGCTAAAACAAAGAGAACTAAGAAGCTTGACTATATGAATCCTTATGAAAGAAGAATAATACATTCAGCTCTTCAAAATGATAAGTATGTAAGTACTTATAGTGAAGGAACAGATCCATATAGAAGATTAGTAATAGAATATATAAAATAAAATTAACCTCCTAGGTAATAGGGGGTTTTATTTTTGCAATTTATTTTATATAATGTTAAGATTAAGGAAACAATTAAAAGTAACGAAAAGGATAAAATTTATATTAAGAGGTGAATGATTTGTTTATAGATGATACTATAGCAGCAATTGCTACAGCACCAGGAGAAGGTGGAATAGGAATAATCAGAATTAGTGGAGAAAAATCACTACAAGTAGCCCAATCAATCTTTAAATCTAAATCAGGAAAAATGATAAAAGATTATAATGCGAGAACATTGATATATGGGACAGTAGTTGATAATGAAAAGGTAATAGATGAAGTATTAGTGGCTTATATGAAAGGTCCAAATTCATATACTGCAGAAGATGTAATAGAAATAAATTGCCACGGTGGATTTATTTCAGTAAAAAAAATATTAGAACTTATATTATCTAAAGGTGTAAGATTAGCTGAAGCAGGAGAATTTACAAAGAGAGCTTTCTTAAATGGTAGAATAGATTTATCTCAAGCTGAAGCTATCATAGATGTTATAAAATCAAAAACGGATATGGCTCATGAAGTAGCTCAAAGTCAATTAGAAGGAAGTTTAGCTAAAAAAATCAAAGATTTAAGAATGAATGTTACGGAAGTTTTAGCGCACTTAGAAGTTTCTATAGATTTTGCAGAAGAAGATGTAGAAGAAATCACATATCAAACACTTGAAGAAAAAGCTCTTGAGCTTAGAAATGAAATCAAAAAACTTTACGATACGGCTGAAAGTGGTAAAATACTTAGAGATGGTTTAAAAACTGTAATAGTAGGTAAGCCTAATGTAGGAAAGTCATCTTTATTAAACTCTATATTAGGAGAAAATAGAGCTATAGTAACGGATATAGCAGGTACAACTAGAGATGTTATTGAAGAATTCGTTAATATAAAAGGTATACCTCTAAAAATAGTTGATACTGCAGGTATAAGAGAAACAGAAGATGTAGTTGAAAAAATAGGGGTAGAAAAATCTAGAGAATCTTTCAGTACAGCTGACTTAGTTATAATGGTACTTGATGCATCTAGAAAACTATCTGAAGAAGATATGGAAATTTTAGAAAGTCTTAAAAATAAGAAGACTATAGTTTTATTAAATAAAATGGACTTAGAACCTCAAATAGAATTAGAGAAAATCGAAGAATTTGTTAATAGTGAAGATATAATAAAAATATCAGCTTTAAAGCATCAAGGAATAGAAGAATTACAAGATAAAATAGAAGCAATGGTTTATCATGGAAGTGTAAAAAATTCTTCTAACTTAATGATAACTAATTCAAGACATAAAGATGCTTTATTTAAAGCATATGAATCTATAAATGATGCAATAAGTGCAATTGAGCAGAGAATGCCATATGATTTTATAGAAGTTGATTTTAAAAATATATGGGATTATTTAGGATATATAAACGGAGATACAGTAAGAGAAGATTTATTAGATACAATATTTTCAAACTTCTGTATAGGTAAATAAATATAAAAAAGAACGTTATGTTTTGCGTGAAACATAACGTAAAACAGAAAGGAGATCCATATGAAACAGTTTGAAGCAGGGAAATATGACGTAATAGTAGTTGGAGCAGGACATGCTGGTTGTGAAGCGGCTCTTGCTACAGCAAGAATGGGTCATAAGACATTAGTAGTTACTATGTCTTTAGATTCAATAGCTTTAATGCCTTGTAATCCATCTATAGGTGGAACAGGAAAAGGACAATTAGTAAAAGAGATAGATGCTTTAGGTGGGCAAATGGGTATAAATGCAGATAAAACACTTATACAAAGTAGAATGTTAAATACTGCTAAAGGTCCAGCTGTTCATTCTTTAAGAGGACAAGCAGATAAATATAAATATCACACAGAAATGAAGAAAACTTTAGAAGACAATCCTAATATAGATATAGTTATGGATGAGGTAGTTGATATATTACATGAAGGACAAGTTGTTACAGGTGTAGTTACTAAGTTAGGATGTAAATATGAAGCTAAAGCAGTTATATTAGCAACTGGAGTTTACTTAAATTCTAAAATATTTATAGGAGAATTAACTATAAATGAAGGTCCTAATGCATTAGCATATTCTAAGCATCTTACAGAGAGATTAGTTGATTTAGGATTAAATATGAGAAGATTCAAAACAGGAACTCCTGCAAGAATCCATAGAGATAGTATAGATTTCTCGGAAATGTCTATACAAGAAGGAGATAAAAAGATTACTCCATTCTCATTCTTAACAGATAATATAGGAATAAAACAAGAGCCTTGTTATTTAACAAGAACGAACTTAAAAACACATGAAATAATAATGAACAACTTAGAAAGAACAGCTATGTATAGTGGGCAAGCAGATAGTACGGGAGCTAGATATTGCCCATCGATAGAAGATAAAGTTGTAAGATTTAGTGATAAAGAATCACATCAAATATTTATAGAGCCAGAAGGTTTAGATACAAAAGAAATGTACATTCAAGGAATATCAACAAGTTTACCTTATGAAGTTCAACTTGAAATGTACAAAAGTGTAAAAGGTCTTGAAAATGCTAAAATAATGAGACCAGCTTATGCTATAGAGTATGATTGTATAGATCCAACTCAATTAAAAATAAGTCTTGAAATAAAAGGAGTTGAAAACTTATTCAGTGCTGGACAGTTCAATGGAACATCTGGATATGAAGAAGCAGCAGCTCAAGGACTTATAGCGGGTATAAATGCAGCTCATAAAATAGAAGGAAAAGAGCCTTTTGTACTTGATAGATCAGAAGCGTATATAGGTGTATTAATAGATGACTTAGTTACAAAAGGAACTAATGAACCATATAGAATGATGACTTCAAGATCAGAGTATAGATTATATCTAAGACAAGATAATGCTGATATGAGACTTACTCAAAGAGGATATGATATAGGTTTAGTTTCAGAAGAAAGATATCAAAGATACCTTAAAAAGAAAGCTGAAGTAGAACAAGAATTAGAAAGATTAAAAACAGAAAGAGTAACTCCTAAAGAAGTAAATCATTTATTAAATGAAATGGGAGCATCAGAAATAAAAGTAGGTTTATCTTTATATGAATTCTTAAAGCGTCCAGAAGTAACTTATGAGTTAATAGAGGCTATAGGTAAAGGTGCTGGAGAAGATGTATCTGATGAAGTTAAAGAACAATGCGTAATAATGACGAAATATGAAGGATATATAGAAAAGCAATTAAAACAAATAGATCAATTTAAAAAGCTTGAAAATAAGAGATTACCAGAAGTAATAGACTATTTATCAATAGATGGACTTAGAATAGAAGCAAGACAAAAGCTAGATGCAATAAGACCTATATCTATAGGACAGGCATCTCGTATCTCTGGAGTTTCACCTGCAGATATATCAGTACTTCTTATATACTTAGAACAAATGAGAAGATCTAGAGGAGGAAAAGATGAGCAATAGAGATATATTAAAGAATGGTCTTAAAAATTTAGGAATATCAGTAGACGACAAAATGTTAAATGATTTTAATATTTACAGGGAAATATTAGTCGATTGGAATCAGAAAATGAATCTTACTGGAATAGAAGATGAAAAAGAAGTGTATATAAAGCACTTCTTAGATTCTGTTTCAGCAGTAACTAACGGATATATAAAAGATGGAGTATCTATTATAGATGTAGGTACTGGAGCAGGATTTCCAGGATTACCTTTAAGAATCTGCTTAAGAAATATAGAATTAACATTATTAGACTCATTAAATAAGAGAATCAACTTCTTACAAGAAGTAAGTAAACAAGTAGGAATAGATAATATAGAGTTTATACATGGTAGAGCTGAGGATTTTGGTAAGCTAGAAGAATACAGAGAAAAATATGATATAGCTACTGCAAGAGCTGTTGCAGGACTACCTATTTTAATGGAGTTTTGTGTTCCATTTGTTAAAGTAGGTGGATACTTTGTGTGTTTAAAAGGTCCAAATGCAAACTTAGAGTTAGAGGAATCAAAAGCAGCTATGGATGTTTTAGGGGTTGAATTTATAGAAAAAATAAATATCGAATTACCTGAATCTGACTTAAATCATAATATATTAGTATTCAAAAAAGTAAAAAATACGCCAGATAAGTACCCAAGAAAAGCGGGAAAACCAGCGAAAAGTCCGATAAAATAAATATTTTATTTTAGAAATATATAAAATTATGTTAAAAATAAAATAAAATAGAAGGATTATATAAGTATTGTGAAGAAATGTTATTTATATATCTAATGAAGGATTAAAATGAAGTATTAATTTGTAAAGAATTAAATTAAAATATATTTATTCTAAATGAGAGAGGTATGTTATGGAAGATAAAAAAGTTATGGAGATACCTATAGAAAATATAGTCCCTAATCCATATCAACCAAGAAAGGTATTTTCACAAGCAGCGTTAGAAGAGCTAAGCAATTCTATAAAAGTTTATGGAATACTTCAACCAATAACAGTTAGGCAAAAAGATGATAAGTATGAATTAATTGCGGGGGAAAGAAGATTTAGGGCAGCAAAATTAGCGAATCTTCAAGCTGTTCCAGCTATCATAAATAACATGTCGGATGAATCATCTGCAGTGCTAGCTTTATTAGAAAATTTACAAAGAGAAGATTTAAATTTTATAGAAGAAGCAATGGGTTATGAAAACCTAATAAAAGAACATGAATTTACGCAACAACAGTTAGCTGAGAAATTAGGTAAAAATCAATCTACTATAGCGAATAAGCTAAGAATACTTAGGTTACCAAATAGCGTAAAAATAAAGTTAGTAGAAAATAACCTAACAGAAAGACATGCAAGAGCTCTTCTTAAACTACCAACAGAAGAATTAATTAATGAAGTTCTTGATAAGGTAATAAAAAATGAATTAACTGTAAAGAAAACAGAAAAGATGATAAAGGATCTTTTAGAGGAGCTTGAAAGCCCTCAAGATTCAGATAAAAAACAAAATATAAAGGGAACTATGGGCATAAGAATATATTTAAACACGATGAAGCAAGCCTTTGATGCAATAATTGGTACAGGAATTGAAGCTAAATATAATGAAGTAGATAAAGGCGATTATATGGAAGTTGTCGTAAAGATTCCTAAAAAATAAAAGGGTTACTGCTTTGCAGTAATCTTTTTTTAAAAGATTACGGGGGGAAAAGTCAAAATGGGTAAAGTAATAGCAGTATTTAATCAAAAGGGAGGAGTAGGGAAAACTACTACAAATGTAAACCTAACTGCAAGTTTAGGAGCAATGGGAAAAAAAATATTAGTATTAGATTTAGATCCACAGGGAAATACAACTAGTGGATATGGTATAGATAAACAGTCAGTTGACGGAACTATATATGATGTCATAATAGATGGTGTGGATATAAATGAAACAATATTAAACACTGAATTTGAAAATATTGATATAGTAGCATCAGATACAGATTTAGCGGGGTGCGAAATAGAGCTTACATCAAGAGAAAGTAGAGAGTACATATTAAAAAACTCTATAGATAAAGTAAGAGATAATTATGATTATATATTTATAGATTGTCCTCCGTCATTAGGGATGTTAACTATAAATAGTTTAACTGCAGTAGACAGTGTTTTAATACCTATACAATGTGAATACTATGCACTAGAAGGTGTTAGTCAGCTTATGGGTACTATAAAGTTAGTAAAATCTAGACTAAATCCAAACCTAGATATACAAGGAGTTGTATTAAGTATGTTTGATGGAAGAGCTAACTTGTCAATTCAAGTAGTAGATGAAGTCAAAAGATACTTTAAAGGAAGTGTATATACGACGCTAATACCAAGAAATGTTAGATTAGCAGAAGCACCTAGTCATGGTAAACCAGTAATTTATTATGATTCAAAGTGCAAGGGTGCAGTAGCATATATGGAACTAGCAGAAGAATTTATAGATTTAGAGGAGGATATAATATAATATGGAGAATAAAGCGACAAAAAGAACTAATAGATTAGGAAGAGGTCTTAGTGCATTAATACCTGATATTAGTACAGAAATAGATAAAAAAGATATAATAACGATAGATTTAAAAAATATATATCCAAATCAAGATCAACCTAGAAGAGTATTTGATGAAGAAAAAATAAAGATACTAAGTGAATCGATAAAGAATTACGGAGTATTACAACCAATAGTGTTAAAACCTGATGATAAAGGTAAATATATGATAATAGCAGGAGAAAGAAGATATAGAGCATCTAAGCTAGCTCGTAAAAGTGATATACCTGCAGTTATAAAAGATATACCTATGAAAGATATAATGGAAATAGCACTTATAGAAAACTTACAAAGAGAAGAGTTAAACCCGATAGAAGAAGCATTAGCTTATAGAAGTTTAATAAAAAATTATGAAGTTACTCAAGAAGAAATATCAGAAGCTGTAGGAAAAAGTAGACCGCATATAACAAATACATTAAGATTATTAAATCTTCCGCAAAAAATAATGGATATGATAGACCAAGGTCAAATAACTGCAGGACATGGTAAAGCATTACTTAGAGTAAATGATGAAAATCTTCAATTAGAATTAGCAAATAAAGTTATAGCTGAAGAGCTTTCAGTTAGAGCAACAGAAGCTTTAGCTAAGAAAATATGTGAGGATAATATTAAAGAAGTTCCTAAAAAATCAAAAGAAAAAGATGTATTTATTGTTGATGTAGAAGAGAAACTAAGAAATATATTTGGAACTAAGGTAAATATATCTAAAGGAAAGAAAAAAGGTAAAATAGAAATAGAATACTATAATGAAGATGATTTAAATAATATAGTATCTATGCTTCTTGAGGACAATTAAGACAAGGAAAGGAATCATAATATGATTTATTTAGATAATGCAGCAACGACATTTCCTAAGCCAGAAGCTGTATATGATGCTATGATGGATTGTATGAAAAATTACTGTGCAAATCCTGGTAGAGCTGGACATAAGCTAGCTATGAAAGCAGCTAGAGAAATATATGATACAAGAGAAAATATAGCTAAACTATTTAATATAGATAATCCTATGAATATAGTATTTACTAACAATGCTACAGAGTCGTTAAATTTAGCTATAAAAGGGGTTGTGAATGCAGGAGACCATATAATAACTACTAGTATGGAACATAATTCTGTAATAAGACCGATAAAAGCTCTTGAAAAATTAGGCATAGAAAATACTATAGTACAATGTGATAAAGATGGATTTTTAAATATAAAGGACTTAGAAGAAGCAATAAGACCGAATACTAAGTTAATAGTAACAACACATGCATCAAATGTATGTGGAACATTAGTAGATATAAAATCAGTATCAGATATTGCAAAATCTCATAATATATTATACTTAGTAGATGCTTCTCAAACAGCAGGTGTATATAATATAGACTTAAAAGAAATTTCTGCAGATATGTTAGCAGCACCTGGACATAAAGGATTATTAGGTCCACAGGGAACAGGAATTTTATACATAAGAGAAGGATTAAACTTAAATATATTAAAAGAGGGTGGAACAGGAAGTAAATCTGAAGATTTATTCCAACCAGAACTTATTCCAGATAAATATGAATCGGGAACACATAATACTCCTGGGATAGTGGGATTAAATGAAGGAGTTAAGTTTATATTTAAAGAAGGTATAAACAAAATAAAAGAGCATGAAGAAGAATTATGTAGATACATGCTAGAACGATTAGAAGAAATACCAAATATAAAAATTTATGGTCCTAAAGATGCAACTAAAAGAGCAGCTGTTATAACTATAAATATAGGAAATATGGACTCTGGTGAAATAACATTCTTACTAGATAGCGAATATGATATAGCCACTAGATCAGGAATACATTGTGCTCCTTTAGCTCATAAAACACTAGGAACACTTGAACAAGGTGCCGTAAGATTTAGTATAGGATATTTTAATACTAAAGAAGAAATAGATAAAGCAATAGAGGCACTAAAGGAAATATCTAAAAATAATTAAATAGAATAATAGGGATTATCTTAATTAAATTATTAATATATAATTTTGATTTGAGATAATCCTTTTTTGCAGGATGAAATATAAATTTAAATCAATAAAAAAGCTAGTTCAAAAGCAATATGCAAACTAAAATAGTATAAATACACTAAATAAACAGTATAAATTAAAATGAAATGTAAAATTTAGAAATAAAGTATGTTATACTTATGAAAATATAAAAAATATATTTAAATTTTTTGTAGAAACGAACATTATTTAATCGAATAAGAAAATACTTTGAAAATATATAGTGTTTTTAGAATAAATATAAGTTATAATTGAATTGTAAGAAAATGATTTCATGGGGGGAGTAGTATGAATATTTTAAGTTTAGGAGAAAAGATAAAAAAGTTAAGAAAAGAAAAAAATATGACGTTAAAAGAATTAGCAGGGGATAGAATTACTGCAGCCCAAATAAGTCATATAGAGAGGGATAAATCGCACACTAGTCGTGAATTACTAGAATACTTAGCGAGTCAACTAGATGTAAGTGTGGATTATTTATTAGAGACTAAAGAGATGCAGTCTAAAAAGTTAACAGATAACCTAATACTTCAAGGTGAGATTTTAATTAAATGTAATGATCTAGAAAAAGCAGAAGATCAATTAAATGAAGCAATTAAAATATGTGATGAATATAAAGTTTTAGACAATTATGCAACATGCAATTTCTTACTAGCAGATATAAATTTTAAAAAAGGTAAGTATAGTGAATCAGTTATGGGTTATGAAAAAGCACTATATTACTTTATAAAAAATAACGATAAAGATAAAATGTATAAATGTTATCTAAATATAGGTAAAATTTATATGATAGAAGAGTTTTATAAAGGAGCAATACTTCAATTTGAATTTTCAGAGGGCATATTAAATGAAATACAAGTTGAAGATGTAGATATATATAAGGATTTATATAGTAAAATGGCATATTGCTATATAAAACTAGATAACAATGAGAAGTCTTTAGATTATATAAATAAAATGGATGAAATAGATATAAAAAACAATCCAGAAGAAGAATTAGATGTATTAATATTAAAAGCAAATAATTTTTTAAATGTTGGGGAATTTGAAAAGTCTAAAGAATATTTTAAAAAAGCATTAGAAATTTTAGATAAAGAAAAAAATAAAACAGAATTAGCATCTATCTATTTAACTATATCTGAAATATATAAAAGCGTAGGTAAGCTAGATAGATCTTTAGAGTATTCACAAAGAGTATATGACATTAAAAAGAGTGATGAAGATGAATATATGATGAAAAGTCTATTTAGAATAATAGAGACTTATATATCTAACTATGAATATGATATGGCTAAAAAATACTGTAAAATAGCATTAGCATCTTCAATAAAAAATAAAAATAGATTAAATGAATATAGAGTTTTAAAATATTATTCAGATATGCATAAAGCTCAAAATGAAAATATCATAGCTATAGAATATTTACATAAATGTATAAATATAATATCTGAATTAAATGATGAAAAGATATTAGCAGATCTATACATAAATCTTGGTGAATTATATTCAGATATCTCAAAAGAAAAAGAATTAGATTATTATCAAAAAGGTGTCTGTATATATAAAAATTTAGAGATAATATAAAAGATTCCTTTTAGGAATCTTTTTGTATATAGAAATAATCTATAACCGGTAAAAATATAAGTGTGATAGAATAAATGTGAATAATTTTAAGGAGATGATTATAAATGTATATAGAAATAGATGCAAGAGGTTTAGCCTGTCCTAAACCTGTTATAAATACAAAGAAAGAATTAGATAATATTGAACAAGGTATAGTAATAGTTACAGTAGATAATGATGTTGCAAAACAAAATATATTAAAATTATCTAGCTCTTTAAACTGTGAATCAAGAGTGATTAAAGAAGAAAAAGACTTAATTTCTATAGAGATAAAAAAGGGAGAAAATGTTATAATAGAAGAAAAAAAACAAGAGGAATTAGAGGATAAGTGTATATTTATATCTTCAAATAAAATGGGAAATGGAAATGATGAATTAGGTGAGGTACTTATGAAAGGATTTATATATACCCTTACAGAATCAAAACCATATCCTAAAAGTATACTTTTAGTAAATTCAGGTGTAAAATTAAGTACAGAAAATTATGATACTATCGGAAATTTAAAAATACTTGAGGAAGCTGGAGTTGAGATACTATCTTGTGGAACTTGCCTTGATTATTATGGACTTAAGGAAAGTTTAAAAGTAGGAAGCGTTACTAATATGTATACTATAGTGGATACAATGAAAAATTCATCACAAACTATATCTATATAATATTATAAAGTAGAAAGAGGATGACAATATGAACGAAATGTATATAGTTTCATTTAACTCAACACATCATGCAATAAGATTAGATAAATTATTAGGTGAAGCTTCGGTAAGAGCGACTACATTACCTACACCAAGAGAGATAACAGCTAGCTGCGGTATATCTATAAGATTCTTATACGAAGACATAGAAAAAGTAAAGAATACTTTAGTTGAAAATAACATTGAGTATAAGGGAATATATAAAATAACTAGGTTAGAAAATGGAACAAAAGAAGTAGAAAATATAGACTAGGAGAGTGAGTATTTATGCCAATGGATATAAAGATTGGTGATGTTGTAGAATTAAAAAAGCAACATGCTTGTGGATGTAAAGAGTTTGAAATAACAAGAATAGGCATGGATATAAAAATAAAGTGTACAAAATGCTTAAGAAGTATAATGCTTGATAGAGAAACTGTCGAAAAAAAAATTAAAAAAATAATAAAAAAGTAATGTGAATAGACATAGAAACAGAATTTGATTTGCTATAATTAAAGTAAGGGAATTATTTTCAGGGGGTGCTTTAATTATGGCTATTAGATTTGCCAAAAGAATGGAAGCGTTAAATGGATCAGAAATTCGTGAACTTTTAAAGCTTATAGAAAAACCGGAAGTAATATCTTTTGCTGGTGGTTTACCGGCCCCAGAGCTATTTCCTATAGAGGAAATGAAAGAAATATCTAGAATAGTATTAGAGGAATCAGGAACACAAGCACTTCAATACTCAACAACAGAAGGATTCCAACCATTAAGAGAACAAATAGCAAGAAGAATGAATAGTAAAAATAAAACAAATGTAACTAAAGATGATATACTAATAACCAATGGCTCTCAACAAGGATTAGACTTCGCAGGAAGAGTATTCTTAAATGAAGGTGACGTAGTTTTATGTGAAAGTCCATCATATTTAGGAGCAATAAATGCATTTAAATCATATGGATCTAAATTCATAGAAGTTCCTACTGATAAAGATGGAATGATTATGGAAGAGTTAGAAAAGATATTAGAGGTTACAGAAAATGTAAAAATGATTTATGTAATACCTGATTTTCAAAATCCTACAGGCATAACATGGACACTTGAAAGACGTAAAAAATTCATAGAAATAATAAGTAAGTATGAAATACCTGTTTTAGAGGATAATCCATATGGTGAATTAAGATTTAAAGGTGAAAGTCTACCATCTTTAAAATCTATGGATAAAAAAGGATTAGTTATTTTCTTAGGTACTTTCTCGAAAATATTATGTCCAGGATATAGACTAGGTTGGACATGTGCATCTCAAAACATATTAAAGAAATTCATATTTGTAAAACAAGTAGCAGACCTACAAGCATCAAGTATATCCAAAATAGAAGTAAGTAAATTTATAGATTTATATAATTTAGATAATCATGTAAAAAAAATAAATGAAGTATATGCAAGACGTAGAGATTTAATGTTAGAAACTATGAAAGAAGAATTCCCAGAAGGAGTAGAATATACTTATCCAGAGGGTGGATTATTTATATGGGTAGAGCTTCCAAAACATTTAGATTCAAGAATTATAATGAAAGATTGCTTGGCAAATAATGTTGCATATGTACCTGGTGGGTCATTTTTCCCTAATGGAGGAACGGAAAACTGCTTTAGATTAAATTACTCAAATATGTCGGATGATAGAATAGTTGAAGGAATAAAGAGGATAGGGTTAGTTTTAAGAAAATATATGGCTGTTAAACAAAACGTTTAATTAAAATTATACATAAAAAAATGGTGGTATATTACCACCATTTTTTTATGGGAGATTGGGATGAAATATATTTAAGTTATGGGGGCTATATGTATATATTATTAGCAGATTAATTTAAATATATACGTATTAGGAGGCAAAAAAATGTAATAATAGAAGATGTGACATAAAATCGAATTGACATTTGTAAAAACTAATGATAAAATGTGTAGGTATGAGATATAAATCTCATTTCTCTGCTCTACAAATGTAGAGCCGTTAAGTCCAAAGGGAGGTGAAAAGATAATGAAAAATTATGAATTAGTTTTCGTAGTAAAGCCAAACGCTGATGAAGAAACAAGAGAAGCTGTTCTTAACAAAGTTAAGGAAGTAGTTGCTACTAACGGAGAAGTAGTTAAAGTTGACGTATGGGGGAACAAGAAATTAGCTTACCCAATAGCTAAGTTCACTGAAGGTCACTACGTATTAGTTAACTTCGCAGCTGGTGTTGAAGTACCTAAAGAATTAGATAGAAACTTAAAGATAAACGAAAACGTAATAAGACACATGATAGTTGTTGCTTAATAACTAGTTTTATTACTAAAAAGGCGGTGTTATTATGAACCATGTTGTATTAATTGGTAGATTAACTAGGGATCCTGAGTTAAGATACATCGCAGGGACTGGAACGCCTGTTGCAAATTTTGCAATAGCTGTTGATAGAGAATTCTCAGGTAAAGATGGGAAAAAAGAAACTGACTTTATAGATATACAAGTTTGGGGCAAATCTGCAGAGAATTGCGCTAACTATATAGGAAAAGGAAGTTTAGTAGCTATACAAGGTTCATTAAGAATCGATAGTTACCAAAATCAAGCCGGAGAAACTAGAAGAGCTACTAGAGTAAATGCAAATAGAGTACAGTTCTTAGATACAAAAAATAAATCTGAGAGTTCATATAAAGGAAATCATCAAGGGTTCGAGCCGAACTTTGAACCTAGCTTTGAGCCAACTGGATTAGATCCACAAGGATTCCAAGCAATAGATGATGACGATATACCATTCTAAAAAAGGAGGGAAATTTACTATGATAAACAAGAAGAGACGTAAGAAGAAGAGAGTTTGTCAATTCTGTGCTTCTAAAGATGCTAGAATAGATTACAAAAACACTCAAAGATTACAAAAATACGTAACTGAAAGAGGTAAAATATTACCAAGAAGAATCTCTGGAACTTGTGCTAAGCACCAAAGAGAATTAACAGTTGCAATAAAGAGAGCTAGAAACATAGCACTTTTACCATATACATTAGACTAAGAAAAGGACGAGCCTTATGGCTCGTTTTTTTGTTTATCTGGTTAAATCTGTTATAATTTATGATATAATATTTATATATTAAGGGGGGGAAGCTGTGAAATTCGATAGAAATTCAGATGTAACTAAAAATGTAAAAATAATAGAGTGGATGAAGAAGGAGCTTATACTTAGTGTAGGAGATGTATTTGATTTGATTTTCAAAGGTGTAAAGCCTTTAGATGAAGCACTTCAAGACACTTTAGCAAATATAATAATGATAACATACTTACTAGCTAAAAGATTAGGAATAAGTTTTAGTGAAATAGATTACAAGATAAAGGAAAAGATAAGAATAGGAATAGATCAAAATCATAGTGTAGAAAGTTGGTATGGAGATTTTTCAAATTTAAAAAAACATATGGAAAACAGGGAGTGATTTTAAATTGAATAATAAATTAAGGCTGCCTCAAGCATTACTAATAACGGCATTAGGTATCTTATTATGTTTAATGACAGCATATGTACCTATGTTAAGTATACTTAGTATGGCAGTACCAGTACCTTATGCAATTATAGGAACATTAACTGATAATAAATACTCTATATTATCTTTAATAGCAACATTTTTCATATTAATATTTACTGTAAACCCACTATACTCGGTTAGTGTATGTATAATGAGTATAGTTCCAGGAATTTTTATAGGAAGTGCAATAAGAAATAACAGAAAAGAAGATGATTTTAATAAATTTGATCCAATATATATAGGTACTATCGTAACTATGATATGTGTCATAGTATTTTTCTTTATTGCAAAAATAGTATTTAAAACAAATATATTAGATGACTTTATGAATATATTAAAAGAATCTATAAATGTTCAAGTAGCAATTATGGAAAACGCAGGCATGTCTTTAAAAGAAGGATTTAATACATCAGATATCGTAAATTATATTAATAACATGTTACCTGCAATATTATTCCTACAAGGTATGATAGTTACATTTATCATATATGCCCTAGAAACTTTTGTTTTGAGAAGAATAAGAGTGGTAAATTTAAGATTGCCTAAATTCATAGATTTTTATTTACCAGGGAATGCTGTAACTGCATCATTTACAATATATATACTTGTTTTATTTATGGATTTAATTAAAGTAAATCTATACACTGATTTAATAATGTTGAATTTACAACTAGTATTTAATTTTATGTTTATGCTTCAAGGTATATCAGTCTCTATTTACTATTTGAAAAAGTGGATTAGAGGCGGTTCATTAAAAATGATATTTATGTCATTATTGATTTTAAGTGTATTTGGGTTTATGGGAATATCTTTTGTGGGTATGTTAGATAGTATAATAGACTTTAGAAGGGTAAGAAGCTATAAATCTACTTAGGAGGTATAGATGACTAGTAAAAAAATCTTAAAAATGAATATGCCAGAAGTAAACCTATATATAGTTACTGTAGGAATAGCATCTATATTTCTGCTTTACTATAATTTTTATATAGGAGTTTTATTCTTTATTGGATTTTTATATATAGTTATTAATAATTGGAAGACAACTAATATAAGAAGAAAAGAATGGACTAATTATATTCAAAATTTATCATTGGATATAGATGAAACTACTAAAAAAGCAGTAATGAATCTTCCGATACCTTTATGTATACTTGAATTTGATGGTAGCATTACTTGGTATAATGGGAAGTTTAATACTATGATAGGTGAGGATGACTTACTAGGTGTAAATATTGATGATCTTATAAAAAACTTAAATCTTAGAAAAGTATTAAATGAAAATAAAGAAATGTACACAGATATAAGCTATAAAGATAGAGAGTATACTATAGTTTATAACGTAATAAAAAATGAAAATGGAAAAAGTGCAAAATATCTAATGATGTTATATTGGATAGATAAAACAGACTTTTTACAGATGCAAAAAAAATATAACGAAGAAAAAAATGCAATAATGCTAATACAAGTAGATGGATATGATGAAGTTTTAAAGAGTGCAGATGAAGAAAATAGACCACTTTTAAGTGTAGCAATAGAAAAAGAATTAACAGCATTAGAAATGAACTCTAATGGAGCATTAAAGAGAACTTCTAAAGATAAATTTTTCTTAATAATGAATAAGAAAGAATTAAAGAAATTAGAAACAGACAAGTTTTCAGTACTAGATCAAATAAGAAAGATTGACTATGGAAATAATCTTCCTGTGACAATAAGTATGGGAATTGGAATAGATGGCGATACAATAAATGAAAACTTAAAACTTGCAACAGGAGCACTTGATTTAGCTTTAGGTAGAGGTGGAGACCAAGCTGTTATAAAAACAAAAGATAAGTTTGCTTTCTACGGGGGTAAATCTAAAGCAGTAGAAAAAACTACTAAAGTAAAATCAAGACTTATAGGGCATGCTTTAAGAGAAGTTATTTTAGAAAGTGATCATGTATTTATAATGGGACATAAGTATCCAGATATGGATGCTATGGGTGCAGCTGTTGGTATATATGATATATGTAAATCATGTAATAAAACAGCTAATATAGTTTTAGATCATTCAAATGAATCTATAGAAGAATTTATAAAAAGAATTAAAAGATCAGATTATCATGATGGCATTTTTGTTGATTGTGATTATGCAATAAGAGAATGTATGAAAAATACTCTTGTAGTAGTTGTAGATACACATAGACCAAATTTCACAGAATGTCCACAATTATTAGAAATATCGGATAAAGTAGTTGTCATAGACCACCATAGAAGAGGTGTAGACTTTATTAATGATACAGTACTTTTATTCCATGAAATTTATGTATCATCTACATGTGAAATGGTAACAGAGCTTGTACAATATATTGAAGATGATGTAAGAATAAATAAATTGACTGCAGAAGGATTACTAGCAGGGATTAGTTTAGATACTAAAAACTTTGCATTTAAAACGGGTGTAAGAACATTTGAAGCTGCATCATATTTAAAGAAATCTGGAGCAGATACTATTGAGGTTAAGAAGTTATTTAACTCAGATATAAAAGACTTTATAACTAAGGCAGAAATTATTCAAAATGCAAAAGTCATTAACAATAATATATGTTTAGCATACACTAAGACAGAAACTGATAATATAAATATAGTAATAGCGCAAGCTGCTGATGAATTATTAAATATAAAAGAAGTAGAGGCATCATTTGTTTTAGCTAGAAAAGATGATAGAGTATTCATAAGTGCTAGATCATTAGGAAATATAAATGTACATGTGTTAATGGAAAATCTAGGTGGAGGTGGGCACAGAGACATGGCTGGTGCTCAATTAGATACTTCACTAGAAAAAGCATATGAAATGGTAAAAGATACAATACAGACATATATTAAGGAGGAAGAATAGATGAAAGTTATATTATTAAAAGATGTAAAAGGAACAGGAAAGAAAAATGAAGTAAAAGAAGTAAGTGATGGATACGCAAGAAATTACTTATTACCTAAAAAATTAGCAGTACCTGCTGATAATACAAACATGAAAGAATTAAATGAAAAGAACAAGTCAAAGGAATTAAAAGCTCAAAAAGAATATGAAGCAGCAGTAGAATTAGGTAAGAAAATGGAAGAACTAAATGTAGTTATATATGCTAAAGCGGGTGATGGAGGAAGACTTTTTGGGTCAATAACATCAAAAGATATAGCTGAACAAATCAAAAAACAACACAATATAGAAGTAGATAAGAGAAAAATAACTTTAGATGAACCAATAAGAGTATTAGGTTCAAGATTTGTTGATATAAAAATACATCAAAAAGTAACTACAAGACTAAGAGTAGACGTAAAGGAAAAACAATAGACAAAATCTTGAGGTGATAAAAATGGAGGATATGACTAGAATCCCTCCGCATAGTGTGGAATCAGAGCAGTCTATATTAGGTTCTATATTACTTGATAAAGAGGCTATTATAACGGTCAGTGAAACAATAAATCCAGATGACTTTTATAAAGAGGCTCATAAGATTATATATGAATCTATGATTAAATTAAGTAATAAGTCTGAACCGATAGATTTAATAACACTAACAGAAGAACTAAAGAAGCAAGGTCACTTAGATGATGTAGGAGGAATTAGTTATATAACAAGTTTATCTACAATTGTTCCAACAACATCAAATGTTAAGTATTATGCAGATATAGTAAAAGAGAAATCAGTACTTAGAAAGCTTATAAAAGTTTCTAATGATATAATAAATTTAGGGTATGATGGATCAACTAAAATTGAAGATGTTCTAGAAGTAGCTGAAAAAAAGATATTTGATATATCACAAGAAAAAACTAGTGATGATTTTAAATCTATAAATTCAGTTTTAATGGATACATATGATATGATAGAGCACTTATACACAAATAAATCTGAAATAACAGGAATAACAACTGGATTTAGGGATCTAAATAAGAAAATTAATGGAATGCAAAGAACTGATTTATTACTAATTGCAGCTCGTCCAGCAATGGGTAAGACTGCATTTTCATTAAATCTTGTACAAAATGCTGCATTAAAGGGTGATGCATCTGTAGCAGTATTTAGTTTAGAGATGTCTAAAGAACAGTTAGTACAACGTATGTTGTCTGCACAATCAAATGTTGAACTTAGTAAGCTAAAAACAGGTAAGCTTAATGAAAATGATTGGCCAAGGATAATAGACGCTATGGCAGTTTTATCTAATGCTAAAATTCATATAGATGATACTCCTGGTATAAAAATTTCAGAATTAAGATCAAAATGTAGAAAATTAAAAATGGAGCAAGGTTTAGACCTAATATTGATAGATTATCTTCAACTTATGGAAGGTGAGGGTAATAATGAAAGTAGACAGCAAGAAATAGCTAAAATATCAAGATCTTTAAAAATAATCGCAAAAGAGTTGAACTGTCCAGTAGTTGCACTTTCTCAGCTATCTCGTGCACCTGAACAAAGAGCTGATCATAGACCTATGTTATCCGATTTAAGAGAATCTGGATCTATAGAACAGGATGCAGATATAGTTATGTTTTTATATAGAGATGAATATTATCATCCAGATTCTGATAGAAAAAATATAGGCGAAGTTATAATTGCGAAAAATAGACATGGTGAAACGGGTTCAGTTGAATTAGTTTGGCTTGGAGAAATTCAAAAATTTGCGGATAAATCTAGAGAGATGTAATATGGAAGATATCTACAAATATCCACATAAAGTGAGTAACTGTAAATACTATATTGTGGATATTTGTCTTGAAAAATCTACAAACATTGAAATTTTAATAAATTGTTATCCACAATATCCACAAAAGAGTTGTTGATAAATGTGAATAAATATAAAAGCAAGCTTATAGCTTGCTTTTTATTTATAAAAATTAATTTCATAGAAGGATGCAAATTTAATATATATACCCAAAAATTATATAGATAAGCAATAAAGTCAATTTATTAAAAAATAGTTTAGTACTGTATTGAAGAACAGAATATATACAAAGTTTATGTATTGAATATAATTACAGAATAAGTTATACATCTTATAAACTATAATGGGAAAAATAGTTTAGATAATATAAAAATTATACAAATTAAAGATAAAAATTTAAAAATGACAGAAAATCACATATTAAAAACTATATAATATTAAAAAAGTTTGAAAATAATACGTATATTTGATAAAATGTATAAGTAAAGTGTTCGAAAATCGAAAAATAGAGGTGAATTATAATGAAGACAGTTGCAGTTGTAGGCTCTCAATGGGGAGATGAAGGAAAAGGTAAAGTTATAGATTACCTTGCTACACAAGCTGATGTAGTAATTAGAGGTCAAGGTGGAAATAATGCTGGACATACATTAGTTGTTGATGGAAAGAAATTTGCTTTAAGATTAATACCATCAGGAGTATTAAATCCAAATACAATAAATGTAATAGGGAACGGAATAGTATTTGATCCTCAAGGATTTTTAGAAGAAGTAGAAATGCTTAAAAAGGATAATATAGATACAAGCAATATAAAAATAAGTGATAGAGCTCATATTGTTTTTCCATATCATAAAGAATTAGATGCTTTAGCAGAGGAAGCTAGAGGAGATAATAAGATAGGAACAACTAAAAAAGGTATAGGTCCATGTTACATGGATAAAACTGAGAGATCAGGAATAAGAATATGTGACTTGATGGACAAAGATGTATTTGCTAAAAAATTAAAATTACAAGTAGATGCTAAAAATAAATTAGTTCAAGGTGTATATGGAAAAGAAGCTATGTTTGACTTTGAAACTATATACAATGAATATTTAGGATATGCTGAGAAGATAAGAAACCATGTTGCAGATACTTCAGTAATAGTTTATGATGCAATAAAAGCTGGTAAAAAAGTATTATTCGAAGGAGCTCAAGGAACGTTACTTGACTTAGATTTAGGAACTTATCCATTTGTTACTTCATCTCATCCGATATCAGGAGGATTTGCAGTAGGTGCAGGTGTAGGACCGAATATGATAAAAGATGTTGTTGGTATAGTAAAAGCTTATACAACTAGAGTTGGAGAAGGTCCATTTGTAACTGAGTTAGATAATGAAATTGGAGAAGAAATAAGAATCAAAGGTCGTGAATTCGGAACAGTAACAGGAAGATCTAGAAGATGTGGATGGTTCGATGCTGTTATAGTTAGATATGCAGCAAGAGTAAACGGATTAACTAGTATATCATTAATGTTATTAGATGTTTTAACTGGATTTGATAAGATACAAGTATGTACAGCATACAAAATGGGAGATAAAATAATAAAAGATTTCCCTGCATCTTTAGAAGATTTAGCTAAATGTGAGCCTATATATGAAGAATTAGAAGGATGGACAGAAGATATAACTTCTGTGGAAAGATTTGAAGACCTTCCTGAAAATGCTAAGAAATATGTAGCTAAGATAGAAGAATTAATAGGAGTAAGTGTTGATATGGTTTCTGTTGGACCAAATAGAGCACAAACTATAGTTAGAAGAAATGTATTCTAATTTTAAATAATTAAATAATAAAAATAGTTGAGGGTATAAAATATATTTTTATACCCTCTTATTTTATATAACAAACAAATTATTTTATAAAATTTATCTAGTTTTGAATAAAAAATAGGTAAATTTTATTTATTTTTATAGTTAAAAGAAGAAAATTTATAAAATAAACTAAGTTTATATAGTTATATTAATATAAGGTTGAAAGTAAGTAATATAGCCAATTCTAGGTGAATATAAAATATAATATTATAGTGAAAATTAACATATTATTTAATTTATTGAAAAAAATATAAGAAATTATAATAAAAATGTTGACTTAGAATACAAAAGCTAATATAATAATCTTTGTGAGCGAAAGAGATGCGAAGAAATTCGATAAAATCTGACACATAAGATGATCCATTAGCTCAGTCGGTAGAGCACCTGACTTTTAATCAGGGTGTCCCGCGTTCGAGTCGCGGATGGATCACCAAGTGGAGAGGTGTCCGAGTGGTTTAAGGAGCTGGTCTTGAAAACCAGTGATGCTTAACGGCACCGTGGGTTCGAATCCCACCCTCTCCGCCAAATGCCCAGATAGCTCAGTCGGTAGAGCAGGGGACTGAAAATCCCCGTGTCGGTGGTTCGATTCCGCCTCTGGGCACCAGTTAAAGCACTTACTTATGTAAGTGCTTTTTATATTTAATAAAATTTATTTTAAAAGATTTAGATATTTAAAATTTATATAAGTAATTTTTAATGATTATGTCCATGAGGGTGACCATGCCCATTGTCATGATTATTTTTATCATTTCTTTTAATAGGGTGTAGTTTTATTTCTAGTTCATTAGATATTGCTAAATTATATATATAAGCATTGTTTACTTCATTTATAAATTCTTGTTTTAAGCTGTCATCTAAGTTTATAGAACCTAACTTAGAAGCATAATTCATAGTATAGGCTTTTATATCTCCTAAATCTTTAAAATCATAGTAGTTTAAACCTTCATTATCTATTTTATATTCATTGCTAAGTAACTCATAAAAAAGTCTACCACCGAATAAGTCAGCTAGGAATCTAGTATAAGCATAGGCTACAACTAATTCAGGTTTAGAGCTAGATATTTCCTTTATTCTAGCTATAGAAGAAACTGTTGAAGATAGTAAATTTAAAGAATTAATATTTTCACCTAATAAATATTTAATATCCTTTTCAATTAAACTAGATCTATATAATTCTTTTGTAACGAAGTCTTTTACAATTTGATTGTTACTGTTTTTATCAAGGCCATCTTCAATAGCTTTATACATTGCTGCTAGATTGTATATATATTCTGTATATCCTTCTTTAGTAGCTTTTTTATCAAGTATTCTTTTTATATACCCTGTATGTTCAGATGCACTATGTAAAGCAGAGCTAGCTTTTCTTATATTTGTCATAAATTCCATACTAATCACCTCATAAATAAAGTTAGATACAATTATGTTTTACACATAAATAAAAATTAATACTATATAAATTTTAAACATATTACTTATATTAAAATTAATTTAAAGTTTATCAATGAATGGGAAATAATTTACATAAAATAAATATGCATAGATATATAATACTGGAAATAATAAATATTAAAAGGGTAAATAATAAAATAAAAATAAGTTTAAGGAGATTTATAATATGGCACAAGTTATAAGTAGTGAAGAATTTAATAACCTTGTAGAACATATAGAAGGAATAGCAGTAGTTGACTTTTTTGCAACTTGGTGTGGACCATGTAAAATGTTAGCACCAGTATTTCAAGAAGTAGCAAATGAATTTGAGGGAAAAGCTGATTTTTATAAAATAGATATAGATGCAAGTCTTGATATAGCAAGACAATTTAGTGTAAGCACAGTACCTACAGTAATAATATTTAGAAATGGTGAACCTATAGAAAGATTAGTAGGATTTATGCCTAAAGAAAATCTAGCATCTAAAATAAAAGAATATATTTAAAAAAAAGAAAAACTCTACAAAGTTAATGCTAGCTTTGTAGAGTTTTTCTATTTTATATTAAACTGCGGCTATTTTAAGCATTACTATTAATAAAACAGTAAGTATAGTAGCTAAATACATTATAATTTAATCCATTGTTCATTATTTTTAGTAAGAAAATTGTTTATAGTAACAATTAGTCAAATAGTATCATAAAATACATAAAGGATATCTCAAAATATACTTATATAATGAGGTAGTTCCTTATTGCAACTTAAGGCGGTGTCATTATGAGAGGAAAAAATAAAAAAAATGAGAAAGTTAACAAAGTTGAAAAAGCAGTAAAAAAAGTAACGGATCCTATAGAAAAAGTAGGAAAAGAAGTTGTAAATGGAGTAGGTAACGTTGCTAAAGAAACAGTACAAGGAACTTTAAATGTAGGAAAAGAAGCTATAAAAACAGGTGCTAACATAGGAAAAGAAACTATAAATACAGGGAAAAAAGTAGGAAAAGCTGTAAAAGATACAGTTAAAGAAGGTAAATAGTCAAATAAAAGGAGTATACATAAGAATTGTATACTCTTTTTTGTTATAAAATTAGGTAAAATAAACATTAAAATTAAAAGTTCTTTAATCAAAATAGATTTTTTATATGTAGTAAAGTAACAAATTAGACTTTAAAGTCATATATATTGAGTACATATGTTTTAAAGTAAAATATTATCAATAAAAAGTACTATATAGATTATTTTAGATAAATGTTATTACTAATTTCGTTAGCTTAATTTATTAGAGGATAAGTTATAAAGCCATAGTAGATGCTCATTACAATAAAAGGAGATGTTTGTAAAAATGATAAATGAGTATAATCCAGATGAGAATAACTGTATAAATTGTGATAAATGTATTGATTGTGAAGATTGTATAAACTGCATAAACTGTATAAATTGTACAAACTGTGAAAATTGTATAAATTGTATGGATTGTATAGGTTGCAAAGAGTGTACAGATTGTAAAAATTGTACAGATTGTGATACTTGCATAAAATGTGAAAGATCTATAGAATGTAAAGATAATATGAAGTGTGAAGGATGTACAGGTTGTGAAGAGTGTATTCAATGTGAGGACTGTATAAACTGTAAGTTTTGTGTAGAATGTGAAATATGTGCAATATGTGAGACATGTTCACAATGTGAAAGATGTGGAAACTGTGAAAACTGTATAAAATGTATAGAGTGTAGAGATTGTCTTGACTGGTTAGAAAATCAAGAGTATACAGATTATGAAATATATGACTATGATGAATCAGAAGATGAATAACTAAAATATATGAATAATATATTATAACTTGGTAATTAGTTACTAAAATCCTTTAATCACACTATAAAGTAACATATTTAAAGTATGCGTAGAATGAATAAAAAACTAAACATAGTAAAAAATAATTAGAAAATATAGAATATATAGATTAAGCAAGTTAAAACTCTGCGGTATACAAAAAAGAATCTAAAATCTTAGATTCTTTTTTATTACGTAACAAATGTTACGGCTTTTAATTAAGAAAAAAGGTATAATAAGTTTATAAATTTTAACAAAGGAGAAAAATAAATGAGCGCATTTTTAGCACCAATACACACTTGGTTATTTAATAAAATAAAATTAGCACAGGATTTAGAAAAAGATATAGTAAACTTACACATTGATAAATTTAAAGAAAGTGCTATAAAAATACAAAAAGAAGCAAATGATATATATGGTCAATATATAGAAGAAAAGCCACTAGAGGATTTAATCGATGTAAACAATATACATGGATGGTTACAAGATAGAATAAAAGAAGTAGAAAGTAGAAGTGCATATATAATAACTAAATACTATGATATGTACAAAGAAGAAAGTAGAGATTTAACAGAAAGTGCATATATTTCTCAGGCAATAAAGTGTGCACAAAATGAAAATAATAAATCAGATTCACCTGAAAATGCTTATATATCATTAAATAATTATATATTATCAGGTATGCCTTGTGATAGAGCAAACTCTGTAACTGAAAAAAATGAAGATTATATAATTTATGAGCAAAATGGATGTATTCATAGAAAAAATTATGAAAATGGACAGGGGAACTTAGAATACTTATACGAACTTAGAGATTTATGGGTAAAAACATTTATGGAAAGTTTAAATACAAAGTATTTATATGAAAAAGAAAAATTAGATGATAAAACTATAAATAAAATAAGAAAGGCATAGTTTATATGAGCCACTATGGAAATCTACAAAAGATTAAAAATGGTAAAAGAACTTATGGAATAACTCCTCATATACCAGGAGGATTTATACTACCTGAAACTCTTATAAAAATAGGTGAAGTAGCTAAAAAATATAATGGAGTATTAAAAATAACATCAGGACAAAGGATACTTATAACTAATCTTAAAGAAGAAGATTTAAAGGATATATGGGAAGACTTAGGTATGGAGCCTGCTGTTAAAAATCAATATTCAGTAAAAAATGTTGAAATATGTCCAGCAAACTTTTGTAAACGTTCTAAGTATCCAACTATTGGTATAGGTATGAAAATAAGCAAAAACTTCCATGGAATGCCTCTTCCAAATAGAACAAAAATAGGTGTAGCAGGATGTAGAAATGCATGTTCAAGTGTATATTCAAAAGATATAGGTGTTTTAGTAGATATAGATGGAAAGCTTTTTGTAACGGCAGGAGGAAGTGCTGGATTTTACCCGAGAATGTCGGATATAATAACTAAAGGGCTTTCAGAAAAAGAAGCTTATGAACTTGTAAAAAATATATTAGAATATTACAATGAACATGGTCAAATGGGTGAAAAACTAGGAGATTTTATAGATCGAATAGGCATAAATACATTTAGAAAAGATGTACTTGAAAAATCAAATTTAAAGGAGAATTTATAATATGATAACTAAAGATACTATAATAGGTGATGTAATAAAAGAAAATGAAAATGCAGTAGGAATATTAATGAGTTTTGGTATGGGATGTGTAGGTTGCCCATCATCTCAAATGGAAACTATAGAGCAAGCTTGCTCAATACATGGATTAGATTTAGAAGAAGTATTAGCTAAGTTAAATGAAAAATAAAATTTGTTATACTTATAATGTTAACGATGTATCTTTGTTATAAATAAAGATACATCGTTATTTTAATTTAACTTAAAATTATATATTTTATTAACCGTTGGCGAAATGAAGTGTTTTGCCAACACGTCGCTCAAGCGAAGCGAATTTTTTATAATTGTTATAATATTATTTAATAAAAATCAAAGTTAACATAATTAAGTTATGTTATAAGAATTATAAAACTAAATCTATTTATTATAAATATCTTAAAATATTTAAGATATTAAAATTTATAGTATAATAAGAAGAGTAAATAAAAAAATTATAATTTGAGCTGTTTATTATATAAGGAGGATGATTTATGAAAATTATTCATACTAGTGATTGGCATATAGGAAAAATAGTAAATGAATATTCAATGATAGATGATCAAAAATACATTTTAAATAAATTAATAGAACTTATAGATGAAGAAAATGCAGATGTACTTATGATAGCAGGTGATGTATACGATAGATCTATACCACCAGTAGAAGCAGTAGAATTACTAAATGAAACTTTAAGCTCTTTAGTAATAGATAGAAATGTATATGTATTAGTAATATCAGGAAATCATGATAGTGGAGAAAGACTAAGTTTTGGTAGCAAAATACTAGAAAAGCAAGGATTATACATAGCAGGTAGTGATGAAGAGCTATATAGAAAAGTAGTTTTATGTGAGAATAATAAAAATATAAACTTCTATTTAGTACCTTACAAAGACCCAGCACTTACTAAAAAACTTCTTGATAACAAAGAAATAAGAAGTCACAATGATGCAATGATAGCTGTTATAGATAAAATAAAAGAAGATTTAAATGAAAATGAGGTAAATATACTTATAGGTCATGGATATGTAACTATGAAAAGAGAAGAAGCAATAGATGTAAGTGACCATAAATACGAAGCAGCAGAACTTGAAACTTCAGAATCAGAAAGACCATTATCTATAGGTGGGACAGATCTTATAGATGGGAATATATTTAAAGATTTTGATTATGTGGCATTAGGTCATTTACATGGTAGACAAAAAATTGGAAGAGAAACTATGAGATATTCAGGATCTTTACTTAAATACTCATTCTCAGAAGTTAAACAAAAAAAGAGTGTTGCAGTACTAGATTTAAAAGATAAAGATATAAATATTGAATTAAGGGAATTAAATCCATTTAGAGATTTAAGAATTATAAAAGGGAATATAGAAGATTTAATATGTGAAGGTAGAGACGTAGAAGAAGGAAAAGAAGATTATATACAAGCGATACTTACTGATGATGGGGAACTTATGAATCCTATGGAAAAATTAAAAGCAGTTTATCCAAATACAATGCTTATAACTAGAGAAAGAAAAAGAAATGTATCAGAGGATGGTGCTGTAGCAAAAGGTGAATTTAGAAAGAAAAGTAAAATAGATTTATTTAAAGATTTCTATGAAGCTTATGGAAGCGGTGACTATACCGACAAAAAAGAAAATGTGTTAATAGATACTATAAAAGACGTACTTAAAGAGGAGGTGAGGTAATGAGACCAATAAAATTAACTATAAGTGCATTTGGGCCTTATGCATCTAAGCAAGTTATAGATTTTGAAGAATTAAAAGGTAGAAATATATTTGTTATATCGGGAAAAACTGGAGCGGGAAAAACAACTATATTTGATGCTATAAGCTATGCTTTATATGGAGAAGCAAGTGGAGAAAGTAGAGAAACTGATTCTTTAAGAAGTCACTTTGCTGATGATAACACAGAAACTTATGTAGAATTAGAATTTGAACTTAGAGGAGAAAAATATACAGTAAACAGAGTACCTAAGCAAAAAAAGAAAAAAGCTAGAGGTGAAGGTTATACAGAAAAATCTGCTGATGCTACTTTAACCCTACCAGATGGAAAGGTAATAACTAAGGTAAAGAATGTTACTGATAAAATAATAGAAATATTAGGTATAACTAGAGAGCAATTTAAACAAATTGTAATGCTTGCACAAGGTGAATTTAAAAAATTATTATTAGCTGACTCTGTAGAGAGAGAAGGAATATTTAGAAAAATATTTAATACTTACGACTTTGAAAAAATACAAGCAGAGCTTAAAGATAAAGCAGCAAACCTTAGTAAAAATAGAACTAAAAGTAAACATGAAATGGAAATTAATTTAAAAAATATAAAAGGTGAGCATGATATAGTAATAGACGAATATGTGGATTTCCCTTTAGTTATAGAAAAGTTAAAAGATTTATTAGAAAGAGATAATAATATTTATAAAACTCTTAATGAAGAAGGAAAAGAAGTAGACAATAATCTACAAGTTAAAAATCAAGAAAAAGCTATTATAGAAACTAATAATAACTTAATTAAAGAAAAAGAGATTATTACAAAAGCTTTAGAGGAACTTTTATCAAAGGAAGATGAATATAAAAATAAATCCAAAACTATAATAGATGGAAAAAATGCAAAAGAAGTAAAATATATAGAAGATAAGCTTATAGAAACTACTAAAAAATTAACTAAAAGAGAAGAAGATTATAATTTAAGTTTAAAAAATATAGATTCTTTAAAGTTAAAACAAGAAGAAGCAAATAAGCTTTTACAAATCGAAGAAAGTAAAGAATGTGATAGAGAGAAGCTAAGTGTAGAAATAAATAATCTTAATAAATTAGAAGAAAAGATTATAGAACTAGATAGTCTTAATAATAAGGTGATGCATCTAAAACAAAGTGCAGAAAATAGTAAGTTACAAATAATAAATAATAAAAAGGAAACTGAGGAACTAAAAAAATCTAAAGAAGAAAAAGAACTTCAGTTAAAAGATATAGCTACTTTAGAAACTAAAAAAGTAGAATTAGAAAGTGATATAAAAGCAAAAAATAAAACTTTAGATGAAGTAAGGGAACTGTTTAAAGTTATTAGAAGCTTTCAAAATACATATATAGAACACAATAATAAAGCAAAAGAATATAAAGAATTTGAAGTTGAGTATAAAAAAGTAAAAGAAAATTATGAAAAAATGGATGACTTGTATAAAAAAGAACAGGCGGGAATACTTGCAAGCAAATTACAAGAAAATGAGCCATGCCCTGTATGTGGTTCAACAAACCATCCAAATAAAGCTACTATAAAAGAAAACTTAAAAATACCAACTAAAGAGGAACTAAAAGTAGCTAAAGAAAACTTAGATAAACTAGAAAAAGAAAATCTAGAAAAAATAAATAATCTTACAACTTTAAATTCAAATAAAACAACTTATTTAGAACAAGTTAATAATCATTTAAGTATGTTATCAGCTACTTTGAATATAGATAAAACCTTTAATTCAGAAACTGCGAAAGTAGTTAAAAATTTAGGTACAGAGTTAAAGAGTGTGATAGATAAGTTAAAAGACGAATTATTAAAAGTTATAGATAAAATATCTTTAAAAGAAAAGATAGAAAAAGAATTAAATCTTATAACAACAGATCGGAAGAGCACACGTCTGAACTCCAGTCACAGTCAACAATCTCGTATGCCGTCTTCTGCTTGAAAAA
>ENA-UPXC01001044-UPXC01001044.1-human-gut-metagenome-genome-assembly--contig:-NODE-1044-length-42706-cov-58.374276_pt1 | contig 42706 bp, 39 predicted proteins | sample MGYA00250047_ERZ773371 | MGnify/ENA primary metagenome ERZ773371 (study PRJEB29103, sample SAMN06111975) | human gut metagenome | biome: human gut; feature: ankylosing spondylitis patient; material... | reverse complement strand
TTTCGGCCAGATCCTTTGAAAATTAAGTCTCTAAAGGCCATTGGGAAGAATCAAGCATTTTACAGAGCTTCCCTAACATTCTTCCTGAAGACAATACCTTCTTTTCCAAGGAGACCCCTTTTCTCATAGGAGAAGAATATTCCGCGTTGGAGGATTCGTTGAGTTGTAATCTGTTTATTAAATCCACTTCTCATGGCGGAGATTATCGGCTTGGCTGGTACAGGGATAATGACCGACTGAGAACTCCTAACCCTTTAGCAAACCTCATGTTTTTTAATAAAAATCTCCAGGAAGCAATTAAAGCTCCGTAAAATTTTGAAGGGTGTACATATGAAGAAATAAGACCTCTTGTTTCAGAAGTCATAAATAAGTGGTCTTTTTCTCATAGTTACTGTACGAATCAATGCTTTTGCAAGTAATTCTTGAAAAAGTATTATTAATTCAAAAATGATTTATACAGTAAACACTGTACAAAAAGACCAGAAAACTCTCTAAAAACCCGTTAAAGTCTTTAAAAACGGCGGGGTTATGCTGTCACAGTGCATTTCACACTCAACATAACAAGCCATTATGTTGAATAACTTTGCTCTGAGGCACTTGAAAAAATCCAACTGTCTTGTTGCAAAGTTCCTTCTGCTGGGATGACGGTATTTTCAATTAAAGATTTTCTATGAATACCAGCACAACACTCGTTATTATTTATAGAGGAGGGAGGTCCTTGGGCGAAGATATTCCCAAATCTCAAGAAGAATGGTGTGCAGTATGAAAAAAACAATCTTGGCACTGTGTTTGGCAATTTTCCCTTTAATGGGTCTTTCAGAAACTCAACGCATAGACACTGTAGGCGGAGTGCTCGGGATCTATAAGGATCCCGGACAGTATGGAAACGCGCCCGTGTTATTTCTTGGCTCAATCAAAAACAAAATTCTAGAAGATGATCGCATCCAAATAGATGATCGAAAGAAATTGGGCAAGGATAAGGAACTTTTTCTCGTTTCGACTAACTGTAATGGATCCGGGTGCCGAGTTGAATCGCACTATTTAATAATGATTTCAAAATCGCGCAAATGGAAAATCCTTGCTGGGCCTATAGAAACAAATGGAGACGTGACTCTTCAGGAAAGAGGAAAAACGCTGCGGCTGCAATACGAACTTTATGAAGGCGCACGTGTTTTCCAAGTAACTAGAACTATTTCACAGGACGGAAAGATATCGAAAGAAGAAAGAAAAATTATTTCTGAGCCAGATTTTGAGGTTAAGGATTTTTCTGATTTGCAGCGTGGAGATCGTCTGCTGGGTGCTGCAATCCACTACGGTCCAGTTGAGCAAGAACTAAAAATTTTGGGAGTGTTCGACAAAGTCGCAAAGCACCTGGATCAATATGGTTCTGGTTTTGTTCTATCTCCAAATGGCGGAGACTGAGTTGAGTTTTTTGCGGACGGAACGAATGTCTATGGAATGGAAACACTTGTCGTTAAAGTTTGGAAGAACGGCAAATTTTTCATTCTGATGGAGCCGAAGCAGTTCTCTGATAAGTTTGAAATTTATTCAAACCTAGAGCCTAGGGAGCTTGATCTAACACTTGATTCGCTAAGATTTTCTGACTTCGAAACGGGCTTCTGTAAGGTGAACACCGGAGAATTTAGACTTTGCGCAGACTTTTTATCAGACTTTCGCAAACAAAGTTTGGGATTAGACGTTGCAATGAATCTGATAAAGCTTGACGAAACGGATCTGAAAAGCTTAGAAAAGGACATGAGATTTGATGCCTGTAAATACGAGGTATCTGAAGATAATGTGCTTAGTTCTCTCAAATCCATGGACGTTAGCGGACCATGTCCTCGTTTAGGCGTAGGACAAGATCAGAAGCTCTACATAATATTTTCACCACAAGGAAAGGCTACTCAACTTGTGAAATTAATTTCGAACGCTAGTGCATACCGTGAATTGCGAATAGCCCTAGTTAAGAGATTTGGTGAGGGGCGTTCGAAAGAATCAGGAGACGAGTTTTCTAAAATAACTTGGGAACTAGGCGAGAACTTCTTGACCTTAAAGAGACTTTCGTCAGGTTATTCCGTCCTAAGGTACTTCTCTCCGACCTTCATTGAAATTACAAAACAAAGAGATAAATTAAAAGAGAAAGAGTTAGAGAGGAAAAACACACCATATTTGAAAGTAGATGTTGAGGCAATCACTGTTTCTAGTGAAAACAGACAAAGCATAGAAAGCGAGATCCTTTAAAGGAAATCTTTTCTAATATCGAATGCTGATTGAGGTTATGGAAGCTGAAAATCAGCACCTGGGCGCAATAGTAATTAATAACTGCCTCTGAGCTGCTCGATTCCGAGGTAGCATCGGGCGTCCTCGTTGGCCACTCCAATTTCTACGGCGTAGAGCTGATTCTAAGATTGTTTTTTTCCTCTTCTATCCAAAAGTTAAGATCTTCTCGGCGGAAAATTTTTCCTCTTCTCGTGATGCGACATTCCTCAAAGAGCCTTTCTGTTGCTGAAGAAAGAGCTTTGTAACGAACTGCCTGGCGATCGGAAATAAACGAGAGTGTCTTCGCCTTCTGCAGTGCCTCACGAAGCTCAGTAATTTCAGATTGAAAAGCTTCTATCTCTTTGTTCCGCCGGTTGAAGCTTTTTTTGACTCTACGATAAGACTCAAGCGCAAGATCGCGTTTGTTGGACATGGCCTCTAGCTCTTCCCGGTAATTTTCAAGTTCTTCAGTTAGTTCTTCGATTTGACGTTCAAGATCCGTGTCGCTGTTGAGACGATCGATTAGGTCGTAATTTTTATCGGTGAGCTCTGAAATTCGTTTGCGGAGGAACGCTTCAGTCTCGGCAAACCTCTGCTCAGCGTTGAGTTGTTTCTGTGCTTCAGCACGAATGACGGTTGCAGTATGGGCAGCCCAAGCTTCAGTTTGATTCGAAGATTTTTTGAGATGATATCTAAGAACTTTTTCATGCTCGGAGCGAATTCGGTTTAAGCGAGAGGACGAGGCAATAGCAGCGAGCACAGAACCGACAAGAAAACCGCCGGCCCCAAAGATTAAAGAGGAAGTTTCAATAGAAAACATGAGAATTAACGAAGATAGGCGTCTGTGATGTCGGGTCTGAAATGTCCGAGTTCCTGACTGACAGTTTCTTTTGAAAGGTCGTATTTGCAGTGGAACTGAAGTTCCCGGATTCTTTCCTGAGCGTATGAGTGACGAAGTCCGTGTGCTCCGGTTGACCATCCCAAAGCGCGGATGCTCGCTCTTCTGAAGCAGTCTGTGAAGCGTTTTCCGCCCACGATGTCGTAGTGCTGCCGATAGTAGATTCCTCGATCGGTGACTCTTCTGGCTTCCGGAAGGCGCAGCTGTTCCAGTTTTTCAGCGAGGTCCGATGGAATTCTGATTTCTCGGGTGAGTCCGCCTTTTCCGGTGACGACATAGGCTTCTCCGTCACGGTCAGCAAACTTCCATGGTGTCTTTTTCTCGGTACCGTCTTTGTGAAAACGACGATCCGGACGTTTTTCGTCAATTCTTCGAATTGTCAGCAACTCATGGGCACGAAGGCCGCAGCGATAACTCAGCTCTGTAGAAAAAGCCAAAGTCCTTGTAAGATGGGCCTGAATCATCTCGACTTGGGCCGGCGAGTAGGCTCTGCGTCCTAATTTCTGAGGCGTATCAGAGTGCACCGGCGGTAAGTTCTGATCCTTGCTCAGATCTCCTCTGGCGTGCAAATAGGCTTGAATTGCTTGTTTGTACTTCTCACACGTTTTTTGACCGACAGTTGCCGCCTTGTGTGCAAGAAAGCGGTTTACTACGTCTCTACTGACGTTTTTAAGATCGCCTAACTGATTTTCTTTAATGAAATCACAGAAAACCTTCAGACAGTCTCGGTATGTGTTTTGAGTTCCGACCGATTGCGAAATCCCTGCTTGTCGAATCAAGGCGCAGGCTTTATTAGCTTGGTTAAGAGATTTAGCAAAATGTTTTTCTTTGGCCGGAGCAGGATCGGATTTTTTTATCTCTGCTATCGAAGCGAGCTCCTGATTCTTTTGTAAGTCGCCTCTGGACTGAAAAAAGAATTCGATCGCCTTTCGACTGAGTTCTGCGGCAGCGGTTCCTACCGTATGGATTTGCTGCTTTATGAAAGAAACCGCTCTCTCAACGGTTGCGCTGGCAAGGCCAGATAAGTTTTCTGCACACAGAAACGCAGAAAACTCGGAAAGCGTTTGCATCAAAACAGAGGACTCTTTTGAAGAAAGTTCAGAGGAACAATGAGCTTCTATCGCGTTCTTTGCATCCTGCTGAAAAATATTTAGGCGATTCTCTTTTTGATCCATCGTGAAATCGTTGTTTCGTGTACGACGATGCGACGCTCGCGAAGATAAATCGCAAGCGCAGCAAGCTGGACGTGACGTATGACTACGGCGACGGCAAGCGGATCGAGTTCAGCGGCCCGGAGCCGCTGGGCGCTGATGATCTGCGCATCCTGCAAGGGCTGGTGGCCATGGCTGGGCCTAATGGCCTAGTGCTTGGCCCGGAACCCAAGACCGAAGGCGGACGGCAGCTCCGGCTGTTCCTGGAACCCAAGTGGGAGGCCGTCACCGCTGATGCCATGGTGGTCAAAGGTAGCTATCGGGCGCTGGCAAAGGAAATCGGGGCAGAGGTCGATAGTGGTGGGGCGCTCAAGCACATACAGGACTGCATCGAGCGCCTTTGGAAGGTATCCATCATCGCCCAGAATGGCCGCAAGCGGCAGGGGTTTCGGCTGCTGTCGGAGTACGCCAGCGACGAGGCGGACGGGCGCCTGTACGTGGCCCTGAACCCCTTGATCGCGCAGGCCGTCATGGGTGGCGGCCAGCATGTGCGCATCAGCATGGACGAGGTGCGGGCGCTGGACAGCGAAACCGCCCGCCTGCTGCACCAGCGGCTGTGTGGCTGGATCGACCCCGGCAAAACCGGCAAGGCTTCCATAGATACCTTGTGCGGCTATGTCTGGCCGTCAGAGGCCAGTGGTTCGACCATGCGCAAGCGCCGCCAGCGGGTGCGCGAGGCGTTGCCGGAGCTGGTCGCGCTGGGCTGGACGGTAACCGAGTTCGCGGCGGGCAAGTACGACATCACCCGGCCCAAGGCGGCAGGCTGACCCCCCCCACTCTATTGTAAACAAGACATTTTTATCTTTTATATTCAATGGCTTATTTTCCTGCTAATTGGTAATACCATGAAAAATACCATGCTCAGAAAAGGCTTAACAATATTTTGAAAAATTGCCTACTGAGCGCTGCCGCACAGCTCCATAGGCCGCTTTCCTGGCTTTGCTTCCAGATGTATGCTCTTCTGCTCCTGCAGCTAATGGATCACCGCAAACAGGTTACTCGCCTGGGGATTCCCTTTCGACCCGAGCATCCGTATGATACTCATGCTCGATTATTATTATTATAGAAGCCCCCATGAATAAATCGCTCATCATTTTCGGCATCGTCAACATAACCTCGGACAGTTTCTCCGATGGAGGCCGGTATCTGGCGCCAGACGCAGCCATTGCGCAGGCGCGTAAGCTGATGGCCGAGGGGGCAGATGTGATCGACCTCGGTCCGGCATCCAGCAATCCCGACGCCGCGCCTGTTTCGTCCGACACAGAAATCGCGCGTATCGCGCCGGTGCTGGACGCGCTCAAGGCAGATGGCATTCCCGTCTCGCTCGACAGTTATCAACCCGCGACGCAAGCCTATGCCTTGTCGCGTGGTGTGGCCTATCTCAATGATATTCGCGGTTTTCCAGACGCTGCGTTCTATCCGCAATTGGCGAAATCATCTGCCAAACTCGTCGTTATGCATTCGGTGCAAGACGGGCAGGCAGATCGGCGCGAGGCACCCGCTGGCGACATCATGGATCACATTGCGGCGTTCTTTGACGCGCGCATCGCGGCGCTGACGGGTGCCGGTATCAAACGCAACCGCCTTGTCCTTGATCCCGGCATGGGGTTTTTTCTGGGGGCTGCTCCCGAAACCTCGCTCTCGGTGCTGGCGCGGTTCGATGAATTGCGGCTGCGCTTCGATTTGCCGGTGCTTCTGTCTGTTTCGCGCAAATCCTTTCTGCGCGCGCTCACAGGCCGTGGTCCGGGGGATGTCGGGGCCGCGACACTCGCTGCAGAGCTTGCCGCCGCCGCAGGTGGAGCTGACTTCATCCGCACACACGAGCCGCGCCCCTTGCGCGACGGGCTGGCGGTATTGGCGGCGCTGAAAGAAACCGCAAGAATTCGTTAACTGCACATTCGGGATATTTCTCTATATTCGCGCTTCATCAGAAAACTGAAGGAACCTCCATTGAATCGAACTAATATTTTTTTTGGTGAATCGCATTCTGACTGGTTGCCTGTCAGAGGCGGAGAATCTGGTGATTTTGTTTTTCGACGTGGTGACGGGCATGCCTTCGCGAAAATCGCACCTGCTTCCCGCCGCGGTGAGCTCGCTGGAGAGCGTGACCGCCTCATTTGGCTCAAAGGTCGAGGTGTGGCTTGCCCCGAGGTCATCAACTGGCAGGAGGAACAGGAGGGTGCATGCTTGGTGATAACGGCAATTCCGGGAGTACCGGCGGCTGATCTGTCTGGAGCGGATTTGCTCAAAGCGTGGCCGTCAATGGGGCAGCAACTTGGCGCTGTTCACAGCCTATCGGTTGATCAATGTCCGTTTGAGCGCAGGCTGTCGCGAATGTTCGGACGCGCCGTTGATGTGGTGTCCCGCAATGCCGTCAATCCCGACTTCTTACCGGACGAGGACAAGAGTACGCCGCAGCTCGATCTTTTGGCTCGTGTCGAACGAGAGCTACCGGTGCGGCTCGACCAAGAGCGCACCGATATGGTTGTTTGCCATGGTGATCCCTGCATGCCGAACTTCATGGTGGACCCTAAAACTCTTCAATGCACGGGTCTGATCGACCTTGGGCGGCTCGGAACAGCAGATCGCTATGCCGATTTGGCACTCATGATTGCTAACGCCGAAGAGAACTGGGCAGCGCCAGATGAAGCAGAGCGCGCCTTCGCTGTCCTATTCAATGTATTGGGGATCGAAGCCCCCGACCGCGAACGCCTTGCCTTCTATCTGCGATTGGACCCTCTGACTTGGGGTTGATGTTCATGCCGCCTGTTTTTCCTGCTCATTGGCACGTTTCGCAACCTGTTCTCATTGCGGACACCTTTTCCAGCCTCGTTTGGAAAGTTTCATTGCCAGACGGGACTCCTGCAATCGTCAAGGGATTGAAACCTATAGAAGACATTGCTGATGAACTGCGCGGGGCCGACTATCTGGTATGGCGCAATGGGAGGGGAGCAGTCCGGTTGCTCGGTCGTGAGAACAATCTGATGTTGCTCGAATATGCCGGGGAGCGAATGCTCTCTCACATCGTTGCCGAGCACGGCGACTACCAGGCGACCGAAATTGCAGCGGAACTAATGGCGAAGCTGTATGCCGCATCTGAGGAACCCCTGCCTTCTGCCCTTCTCCCGATCCGGGATCGCTTTGCAGCTTTGTTTCAGCGGGCGCGCGATGATCAAAACGCAGGTTGTCAAACTGACTACGTCCACGCGGCGATTATAGCCGATCAAATGATGAGCAATGCCTCGGAACTGCGTGGGCTACATGGCGATCTGCATCATGAAAACATCATGTTCTCCAGTCGCGGCTGGCTGGTGATAGATCCCGTCGGTCTGGTCGGTGAAGTGGGCTTTGGCGCCGCCAATATGTTCTACGATCCGGCTGACAGAGACGACCTTTGTCTCGATCCTAGACGCATTGCACAGATGGCGGACGCATTCTCTCGTGCGCTGGACGTCGATCCGCGTCGCCTGCTCGACCAGGCGTACGCTTATGGGTGCCTTTCCGCAGCTTGGAACGCGGATGGAGAAGAGGAGCAACGCGATCTAGCTATCGCGGCCGCGATCAAGCAGGTGCGACAGACGTCATACTAGATATCAAGCGACTTCTCCTATCCCCTGGGAACACATCAATCTCACCGGAGAATATCGCTGGCCAAAGCCTTAGCGTAGGATTCCGCCCCTTCCCGCAAACGACCCCTTTCTGGCGCGTTTGCAGGGCCATAGACGGCCGCCAGCCCAGCGGCGAGGGCAACCAGCCCGGTGAGCGTCGGAAAGGCGCTGGAAGCCCCGTAGCGACGCGGAGAGGGGCGAGACAAGCCAAGGGCGCAGGCTCGATGCGCAGCACGACATAGCCGGTTCTCGCAAGGACGAGAATTTCCCTGCGGTGCCCCTCAAGTGTCAATGAAAGTTTCCAACGCGAGCCATTCGCGAGAGCCTTGAGTCCACGCTAGATCTATCTCATCTGCGCAAGGCAGAACGTGAAGACGGCCGCCCTGGACCTCGCCCGCGAGCGCCAGGCGCGCGGACCCGCGCCACGGCCCACGAGCGGACGCCGCAGCAGGAGCGCCAGAAGGCCGCCAGAGAGGCCGAGCGCGGCCGTGAGGCTTGGACGCTAGGGCAGGGCATGAAAAAGCCCGTAGCGGGCTGCTACGGGCGTCTGACGCGGTGGAAAGGGGGAGGGGATGTTGTCTACATGGCTCTGCTGTAGTGAGTGGGTTGCGCTCCGGCAGCGGTCCTGATCAATCGTCACCCTTTCTCGGTCCTTCAACGTTCCTGACAACGAGCCTCCTTTTCGCCAATCCATCGACAATCACCGCGAGTCCCTGCTCGAACGCTGCGTCCGGACCGGCTTCGTCGAAGGCGTCTATCGCGGCCCGCAACAGCGGCGAGAGCGGAGCCTGTTCAACGGTGCCGCCGGCCTGCTCCTCAAGCACGGCCCCAACAGTGAAGTAGCTGATTGTCATCAGCGCATTGACGGCGTCCCCGGCCGAAAAACCCGCCTCGCAGAGGAAGCGAAGCTGCGCGTCGGCCGTTTCCATCTGCGGTGCGCCCGGTCGCGTGCCGGCATGGATGCGCGCGCCATCGCGGTAGGCGAGCAGCGCCTGCCTGAAGCTGCGGGCATTCCCGATCAGAAATGAGCGCCAGTCGTCGTCGGCTCTCGGCACCGAATGCGTATGATTCTCCGCCAGCATGGCTTCGGCCAGTGCGTCGAGCAGCGCCCGCTTGTTCCTGAAGTGCCAGTAAAGCGCCGGCTGCTGAACCCCCAACCGTTCCGCCAGTTTGCGTGTCGTCAGACCGTCTACGCCGACCTCGTTCAACAGGTCCAGGGCGGCACGGATCACTGTATTCGGCTGCAACTTTGTCATGCTTGACACTTTATCACTGATAAACATAATATGTCCACCAACTTATCAGTGATAAAGAATCCGCGCGTTCAATCGGACCAGCGGAGGCTGGTCCGGAGGCCAGACGTGAAACCCAACAGACCCCTGATCGTAATTCTGAGCACTGTCGCGCTCGACGCTGTCGGATCGTTTCGGGCGGCGGCCGGTCTTGCTCGTCTCGCTGGCCGGCGCTGCTGTCGACTACGCCATCATGGCGACGGCGCCTTTCCTTTGGGTTCTCTATATCGGGCGGATCGTGGCCGGCATCACCGGGGCGACTGGGGCGGTAGCCGGCGCTTATATTGCCGATATCACTGATGGCGATGAGCGCGCGCGGCACTTCGGCTTCATGAGCGCCTGTTTCGGGTTCGGGATGGTCGCGGGACCTGTGCTCGGTGGGCTGATGGGCGGTTTCTCCCCCCACGCTCCGTTCTTCGCCGCGGCAGCCTTGAACGGCCTCAATTTCCTGACGGGCTGTTTCCTTTTGCCGGAGTCGCACAAAGGCGAACGCCGGCCGTTACGCCGGGAGGCTCTCAACCCGCTCGCTTCGTTCCGGTGGGCCCGGGGCATGACCGTCGTCGCCGCCCTGATGGCGGTCTTCTTCATCATGCAACTTGTCGGACAGGTGCCGGCCGCGCTTTGGGTCATTTTCGGCGAGGATCGCTTTCACTGGGACGCGACCACGATCGGCATTTCGCTTGCCGCATTTGGCATTCTGCATTCACTCGCCCAGGCAATGATCACCGGCCCTGTAGCCGCCCGGCTCGGCGAAAGGCGGGCACTCATGCTCGGAATGATTGCCGACGGCACAGGCTACATCCTGCTTGCCTTCGCGACACGGGGATGGATGGCGTTCCCGATCATGGTCCTGCTTGCTTCGGGTGGCATCGGAATGCCGGCGCTGCAAGCAATGTTGTCCAGGCAGGTGGATGAGGAACGTCAGGGGCAGCTGCAAGGCTCACTGGCGGCGCTCACCAGCCTGACCTCGATCGTCGGACCCCTCCTCTTCACGGCGATCTATGCGGCTTCTATAACAACGTGGAACGGGTGGGCATGGATTGCAGGCGCTGCCCTCTACTTGCTCTGCCTGCCGGCGCTGCGTCGCGGGCTTTGGAGCGGCGCAGGGCAACGAGCCGATCGCTGATAGAGGTTTATAGCGGCTTCGTTCCCTTCCGCAACCGTCAGCATGATCTGCTCCACATGCTCGCGGCCATAGTCTATCACCGCCCGCAGCAGCATACCGGCGACCCCTCGGCCTCGCTGTTCGGGCTCCACGAAAACGCCGGACAGATGCGCCTTGTGAGCGTCCTTGGGGCCGTCCTCCTGTTTGAAGACCGACAGCCCAATGATCTCGCCGTCGATGTAGGCGCCGAATGCCACGGCATCTCGCAACCGTTCAGCGAACGCCTCCATGGGCTTTTTCTCCTCGTGCTCGTAAACGGACCCGAACATCTCTGGAGCTTTCTTCAGGGCCGACAATCGGATCTCGCCGAAATGCCTGCCGTTGCTAGACATTGCCAGCCAGTGCCCGTCACTCCCGTACTAACTGTCACGAACCCCTGCAATAACTGTCACGCCCCCCTGCAATAACTGTCACGAACCCCTGCAATAACTGTCACGCCCCCAAACCTGCAAACCCAGCAGGGGCGGGGGCTGGCGGGGTGTTGGAAAAATCCATCCATGATTATCTAAGAATAATCCACTAGGCGCGGTTATCAGCGCCCTTGTGGGGCGCTGCTGCCCTTGCCCAATATGCCCGGCCAGAGGCCGGATAGCTGGTCTATTCGCTGCGCTAGGCTACACACCGCCCCACCGCTGCGCGGCAGGGGGAAAGGCGGGCAAAGCCCGCTAAACCCCACACCAAACCCCGCAGAAATACGCTGGAGCGCTTTTAGCCGCTTTAGCGGCCTTTCCCCCTACCCGAAGGGTGGGGGCGCGTGTGCAGCCCCGCAGGGCCTGTCTCGGTCGATCATTCAGCCCGGCTCATCCTTCTGGCGTGGCGGCAGACCGAACAAGGCGCGGTCGTGGTCGCGTTCAAGGTACGCATCCATTGCCGCCATGAGCCGATCCTCCGGCCACTCGCTGCTGTTCACCTTGGCCAAAATCATGGCCCCCACCAGCACCTTGCGCCTTGTTTCGTTCTTGCGCTCTTGCTGCTGTTCCCTTGCCGGCACCCGCTGAATTTCGGCATTGATTCGCGCTCGTTGTTCTTCGAGCTTGGCCAGCCGATCCGCCGCCTTGTTGCTCCCCTTAACCATCTTGACACCCCATTGTTAATGTGCTGTCTCGTAGGCTATCATGGAGGCACAGCGGCGGCAATCCCGACCCTACTTTGTAGGGGAGGGCGCACTTACCGGTTTCTCTTCTAGAAACTGGCCTAACGGCCACCCTTCGGGCGGTGCGCTCTCCGAGGGCCATTGCATGGAGCCGAAAAGCAAAAGCAACAGCGAGGCAGCATGGCGATTTATCACCTTACGGCGAAAACCGGCAGCAGGTCGGGCGGCCAATCGGCCAGGGCCAAGGCCGACTACATCCAGCGCGAAGGCAAGTATGCCCGCGACATGGATGAAGTCTTGCACGCCGAATCCGGGCACATGCCGGAGTTCGTCGAGCGGCCCGCCGACTACTGGGATGCTGCCGACCTGTATGAACGCGCCAATGGGCGGCTGTTCAAGGAGGTCGAATTTGCCCTGCCGGTCGAGCTGACCCTCGACCAGCAGAAGGCGCTGGCGTCCGAGTTCGCCCAGCACCTGACTGGTGCCGAGCGCCTGCCGTATACGCTGGCCATCCATGCCGGTGGCGGCGAGAACCCGCACTGCCACCTGATGATCTCCGAGCGGATCAATGACGGCATCGAGCGGCCCGCCGCTCAGTGGTTCAAGCGGTACAACGGCAAGACCCCGGAGAAGGGCGGGGCACAGAAGACCGAAGCGCTCAAGCCCAAGGCATGGCTTGAGCAGACCCGCGAGGCATGGGCCGACCATGCCAACCGGGCATTAGAGCGGGCTGGCCACGACGCCCGCATTGACCACAGAACACTTGAGGCGCAGGGCATCGAGCGCCTGCCCGGTGTTCACCTGGGGCCGAACGTGGTGGAGATGGAAGGCCGGGGCATCCGCACCGACCGGGCAGACGTGGCCCTGAACATCGACACCGCCAACGCCCAGATCATCGACTTACAGGAATACCGGGAGGCAATAGACCATGAACGCAATCGACAGAGTGAAGAAATCCAGAGGCATCAACGAGTTAGCGGAGCAGATCGAACCGCTGGCCCAGAGCATGGCGACACTGGCCGACGAAGCCCGGCAGGTCATGAGCCAGACCCAGCAGGCCAGCGAGGCGCAGGCGGCGGAGTGGCTGAAAGCCCAGCGCCAGACAGGGGCGGCATGGGTGGAGCTGGCCAAAGAGTTGCGGGAGGTAGCCGCCGAGGTGAGCAGCGCCGCGCAGAGCGCCCGGAGCGCGTCGCGGGGGTGGCACTGGAAGCTATGGCTAACCGTGATGCTGGCTTCCATGATGCCTACGGTGGTGCTGCTGATCGCATCGTTGCTCTTGCTCGACCTGACGCCACTGACAACCGAGGACGGCTCGATCTGGCTGCGCTTGGTGGCCCGATGAAGAACGACAGGACTTTGCAGGCCATAGGCCGACAGCTCAAGGCCATGGGCTGTGAGCGCTTCGATATCGGCGTCAGGGACGCCACCACCGGCCAGATGATGAACCGGGAATGGTCAGCCGCCGAAGTGCTCCAGAACACGCCATGGCTCAAGCGGATGAATGCCCAGGGCAATGACGTGTATATCAGGCCCGCCGAGCAGGAGCGGCATGGTCTGGTGCTGGTGGACGACCTCAGCGAGTTTGACCTGGATGACATGAAAGCCGAGGGCCGGGAGCCTGCCCTGGTAGTGGAAACCAGCCCGAAGAACTATCAGGCATGGGTCAAGGTGGCCGACGCCGCAGGCGGTGAACTTCGGGGGCAGATTGCCCGGACGCTGGCCAGCGAGTACGACGCCGACCCGGCCAGCGCCGACAGCCGCCACTATGGCCGCTTGGCGGGCTTCACCAACCGCAAGGACAAGCACACCACCCGCGCCGGTTATCAGCCGTGGGTGCTGCTGCGTGAATCCAAGGGCAAGACCGCCACCGCTGGCCCGGCGCTGGTGCAGCAGGCTGGCCAGCAGATCGAGCAGGCCCAGCGGCAGCAGGAGAAGGCCCGCAGGCTGGCCAGCCTCGAACTGCCCGAGCGGCAGCTTAGCCGCCACCGGCGCACGGCGCTGGACGAGTACCGCAGCGAGATGGCCGGGCTGGTCAAGCGCTTCGGTGATGACCTCAGCAAGTGCGACTTTATCGCCGCGCAGAAGCTGGCCAGCCGGGGCCGCAGTGCCGAGGAAATCGGCAAGGCCATGGCCGAGGCCAGCCCAGCGCTGGCAGAGCGCAAGCCCGGCCACGAAGCGGATTACATCGAGCGCACCGTCAGCAAGGTCATGGGTCTGCCCAGCGTCCAGCTTGCGCGGGCCGAGCTGGCACGGGCACCGGCACCCCGCCAGCGAGGCATGGACAGGGGCGGGCCAGATTTCAGCATGTAGTGCTTGCGTTGGTACTCACGCCTGTTATACTATGAGTACTCACGCACAGAAGGGGGTTTTATGGAATACGAAAAAAGCGCTTCAGGGTCGGTCTACCTGATCAAAAGTGACAAGGGCTATTGGTTGCCCGGTGGCTTTGGTTATACGTCAAACAAGGCCGAGGCTGGCCGCTTTTCAGTCGCTGATATGGCCAGCCTTAACCTTGACGGCTGCACCTTGTCCTTGTTCCGCGAAGACAAGCCTTTCGGCCCCGGCAAGTTTCTCGGTGACTGATATGAAAGACCAAAAGGACAAGCAGACCGGCGACCTGCTGGCCAGCCCTGACGCTGTACGCCAAGCGCGATATGCCGAGCGCATGAAGGCCAAAGGGATGCGTCAGCGCAAGTTCTGGCTGACCGACGACGAATACGAGGCGCTGCGCGAGTGCCTGGAAGAACTCAGAGCGGCGCAGGGCGGGGGTAGTGACCCCGCCAGCGCCTAACCACCAACTGCCTGCAAAGGAGGCAATCAATGGCTACCCATAAGCCTATCAATATTCTGGAGGCGTTCGCAGCAGCGCCGCCACCGCTGGACTACGTTTTGCCCAACATGGTGGCCGGTACGGTCGGGGCGCTGGTGTCGCCCGGTGGTGCCGGTAAATCCATGCTGGCCCTGCAACTGGCCGCACAGATTGCAGGCGGGCCGGATCTGCTGGAGGTGGGCGAACTGCCCACCGGCCCGGTGATCTACCTGCCCGCCGAAGACCCGCCCACCGCCATTCATCACCGCCTGCACGCCCTTGGGGCGCACCTCAGCGCCGAGGAACGGCAAGCCGTGGCTGACGGCCTGCTGATCCAGCCGCTGATCGGCAGCCTGCCCAACATCATGGCCCCGGAGTGGTTCGACGGCCTCAAGCGCGCCGCCGAGGGCCGCCGCCTGATGGTGCTGGACACGCTGCGCCGGTTCCACATCGAGGAAGAAAACGCCAGCGGCCCCATGGCCCAGGTCATCGGTCGCATGGAGGCCATCGCCGCCGATACCGGGTGCTCTATCGTGTTCCTGCACCATGCCAGCAAGGGCGCGACCATGATGGGCGCAGGCGACCAGCAGCAGGCCAGCCGGGGCAGCTCGGTACTGGTCGATAACATCCGCTGGCAGTCCTACCTGTCGAGCATGACCAGCGCCGAGGCCGAGGAATGGGGTGTGGACGACGACCAGCGCCGGTTCTTCGTCCGCTTCGGTGTGAGCAAGGCCAACTATGGCGCACCGTTCGCTGATCGGTGGTTCAGGCGGCATGACGGCGGGGTGCTCAAGCCCGCCGTGCTGGAGAGGCAGCGCAAGAGCAAGGGGGTGCCCCGTGGTGAAGCCTAAGAACAAGCACAGCCTCAGCCACGTCCGGCACGACCCGGCGCACTGTCTGGCCCCCGGCCTGTTCCGTGCCCTCAAGCGGGGCGAGCGCAAGCGCGGAAAAGGTGGCGCCTTCCTGATAGAGGCGAATAAGTTCAAAGCCGTGTTTATCGAGGCGGCTTCTTCGGGTGACACATTGCTTGCGCCGAGCTCTGCGAATCTCATTGAGTCGCTGTACCTCTGCTGCAGCATCAAAATCTTCGGTGATGTACATAGAAAAAGGAATTCTTTAGGGCAGGTTGTGAGACGACACGATAATCCTCAGGATTATTCGCTGCCAGAGTTAGAGCCTCAGCTCCATCTGACTCGGCATAGCTTGCCTTTGAGCACTTCTTCGAAGTCGACGCCCTTTCATCAAACGGAAAATGCGAAAACGTATCACTGAACGAAATTACTTCGAGCGCGACGCTGTGGTCTTCCAACCCTCGTGTTGGTCAACAGCTAACGTTTTAAGTCTGCTCCGACTCCCGAAAATAATCGGGTAATAACAGAATGACAGGCTCTGTCGGGCCGTTCCTCGGTTTTAAGAAAACCGGAAAACTCAATCTATTCAAACTCCTATCGCCTTCGGCGCATAAGACATTTGAACGTAACTGAGCGAACAGTTATCGCTCGTGGTGAGAAGACAGTTACATCTCACCGGGCTGCTTGTTTGCGCCGGAATGACCGGACGCTGGGTCTAAAAATGGCACTGAACAACAAACAGCAAAACTAGTGTCATTTCTACGACAACTGCGTGAATATTAAAGAAAAAACCTCCCTAGATCAAGTAATTATTAACCCTGCGGTAAATAAACAGCGCTAGGAAATCTGCGTATAAAAACTGCGTTTAGTTCCTAACACCCTGAAAATTAATGACAATCTCGTTCAGGCTCTGTCGACTGATAAGTCGTCAGAGCCTGAACGCGCGCAGCAAGAGAAGGCGGGTGGGGCTTGGGGCGGGGTATCCTCGCCCCAACAAAGGTGCAGGAAAGGATTTCCTGCCGCGGTACGGTGCGAAACCGCGAACGGAAAGTGAGCCGTCAGGCTCTTTCTTTTCGTTCGTAGGCGACCCTGAATGGAGGGTTTTCTTTGCAAGGCTGGACGAAGGAACTCAGAGACTCTCTTCTCTTGTCCACATTGAATAATTACGATTGAAATCATTCAGAAACAGGTTGATAAACCATCGAAAAGAGATTTGGGAGAGAAAAATGGGAGAGTGGGTCTGTATCCAAAATGTTGTTCGTGAAAACAACAAATTTGTCGCTGAAGTGCAGCTTTCGTATGGTGGCTTGTCGGAAAAAGTTCCTTTGACAAAAAAACTCATCAAAAGAGCCATTAAAAGCATGGTTGTTCGGCTTGATTTATTTGAGGTGATGATTAACAACAAAGTTGATGATTTCGACAACTTTGTTAAGGCTGCTTTTGTGGCCAATGAGAACTTCTCCAAATATGAGTTCCCTCTGTTTCGATCCTGCGTAGAAAAACTCCCTTCCGCTCCGGATACAGAAGATGAAGAGGCTCTGAGTGAGTGGGATAAGCAAGTTGTGGAGGCTAGGCTCAAGTTTGTAGCTAAGGTGGAGTCGGAGCTTCCTCGTAAACCGCTCACGGCAGATCAGATTTACGAGAAAGTTGGAGTTGAGGAGATTGGTAAAGTCTGGGATGAGGTCTCAGAGCGTTGGGGCTGGGACTTAGAAGAGCTTCTTAGTTTTGCCGAAAGCAATTGCGTTGAAGCTAAAGACTTCATAATGAACACGTCCAAGCTGAAAAGAACCGTCATTGGATTGATCATGATCGATGTCATGGACGATATGACCCCGCAACTCGGAGGAAAATGCTTCGGATACCATTTGGATTGTCCGCTGACTCTCGAGGAGATACTGGCGCTGCCGGAGGAGTGATCATGAAACTCGCTATTCGAGTAACTGATCCGGGGAACGATGCTAAGTGGAATTTTTTATTTTCGGTTTTCAATGTTGCCTCTGATGATCAGAGTTTTCTGGAACGTGTGGTCAGTCAAAGACGCCTTAGCGAGATGATTGATGACGCCCTTGCAAAAAGCATTTTTGATAATCATTACTCAGAGCTTTTTGAGTTCTACGACGTTAAGGTATTTCTGCAGACAGATGTTCCGGAGTCAGTTCCGCGGGAATGTAGGCTCTGCGCATACAGTAAGTTTGTGGTTGATTTTATTCAAAAGACGTGCAAAGCCGACGTGGTCAATACAGACCGTGCGAGCAATTTTCTGAGCTTCCTTAGAGGTATCGAAAATGGACGGATGCCAAAACTTTCAATAAGAGACGACATCTATCTGAATCGCGGAATAGGGCGGTTAGCACAGCAAAAAAATCTTTCTTCCGATGAGTATCAAATATTGCTTTTCCGGAACTTTACGACAGGATGTCAGAAAGGGGTCGGAGTCGCGGTTAAATTGATTTTGATTTGTGGAGAAAAACCGGACTGCTCTCTGACTTCGGATGAACTTAGAAGGTTCCGACTGCTGAAAGACGTTGGAGAAGATGGCTTCGCTAGGCATTTTGTCTCGGCATCGGAGCGGGCGACCAACAAAGCAATGACGATTAAACCTATGGCCTTACTTGAGTTGAATCAAAAAGATTTAAGAGAAATGTGGAGGTGTTTATCTGGAGAGTAAAGAATTCTCATAGTGTGTACCTAAGTAGTGAAAATTTGGCCTTCCGATAGGAAGGCCTCTTTTTACGACGAAGGATCGTTTTTATTGCCCATGGCTGTGTTTAATCACGTACCGACCTCAACAGTTTTAAACTGCTACGAAAACACTCTGGAGTAATAGCGACCGCTACTTTCTTGTCGGGCCAGGTAGTTGCGCAGTTTAATTAAGTCCTTATCTTCTAGCTTCTTGCCAGCAAATTCTTCAAGGGTAGAGAAAAAGCGAGCAGCCTTTTGGTTTTCGGAAACGACGGAAGTTATCCTCTCCCGTTCTTGTTGGAGTTTTTCGCGAAGGACTTGAATTTCAGCCTGAAGCTGTACTTTTTCTTCGGCTGCGGTCTGGGTCAGTGATTTCAATTCGGAAATGAAACGGGACTCTTGATCCTTAAGCGTTACGGTAAATCGGAGTTCTTTTTCTCTGCTTGCTTCTTCGAGTTCTTCGTACTTTTTCTGCATCTCTGCGAGAGCATCAACGGAAGCTAGTCGGAGGTCCCGATCGTTTTCTGTTCGCTCTTTGACGAGTCTGGCCATCTTTTGCTCGAAGAACGGGATGATTCCGGCCATGAGCTGACTGGTTTCAAGCGGGTCCAGCGTCAAAGGGCTTTTCTTTTCCGGTGCAGAAATATTCATCCCTTTGAGGATTTCTGAGTACCGATTCATGCTCCCGCCGCCGAAGTGATTACGAATCTCGGCCATAGTCGGGAGTTTTTTATTTTCATGAACGAAGGAAAGAATGAAACGTTCGACGTTTTCCTTGGCAACGAAGGGCGGTTTCGGCATGACAAAGAGCCTCAATTAAAAGATATATAAGATACAATCAATCATATTATATTCTAATTTGGTAAGTTTTCCTTTGTTTTAAAAGAAAAGCTCTCAAGACGACTAGAAGGAGGCGCCACCCGGTTGAACTTTTTTATATATTGCGCAAAAATTGAGCAATATTAAACAAATATTGAACAAGTATTGCGCAACATGAAGTTAAATCTCGACCTTTCTGATTTTCGATACTCTCACGCTGAAGTTGATTTGTTGTCCAAACTTGACCAGTTCAAGGGAGCGTGGACGGCTTTTGGAAACCTCGCTCCGGAAAGATTGATTCATCTCCAGAAAGTCGCCACGATTGAGAGCATTGGGTCTTCTACGCGTATAGAAGGAAATTCTTTAAGCAACGCGGAGATTAAAGAACTCCTAGGGAACATCGGAAAACAATCATTTGCCAGCAGAGATGAGCAGGAGGTCGCCGGCTACGCAAATACGCTTTCCTTGATCTACTCCTCGTGGGAAGATATGCCGCTGTCGGAAAATCTCATCAAGCAGCTGCACGCCTCTCTTTTGCGATTGAGCGATAAAGACGTGCGCCATATGGGGAGCTATAAAACGGTAGAAAACTCGGTAGCGGCAATGAAAGACGGGAAGGTGGTTGGGGTTGTCTTTAAGACCGCGACACCGTTTGAGACCCCGTTTTTAATGCAGCAGTTAGTCGTTTGGTACAACGAAGAGACCGAGAGGCGCGTCTACCACCCGCTTTTACTCATCTCTGTTTTCATTACAGCTTTCCTTGCTATCCATCCTTTCCAAGACGGCAATGGGAGGTTGTCTAGGGTTCTAACGACGCTGCTGTTACTCAGGAGTGGTTTTGCCTATGTGCCTTACTCTTCCATCGAGTCGGTCATAGAAAAGTCTAAAGCTGCTTATTACCTGAATCTCAGGCAAAGCCAAATGACGATGGAGGAAGATCATCCGAATTGGCGCCCCTTCTTTGATTACTTTTTGAGCTGTCTTCAGATTCAAATGAAGGTGCTTGAGTCGAAAGTATCTCAAGAGCACCTCTTGGCCGGAGTCCCAGAACTTTCGCTTTCTATCTTGAAGTTGCTGGAGAACGGGGCACCTGTCGGTATTGCTGAACTGGAGAAGGCCCTGAAAGTACCGCGCTCGACGATTCGCTTTCATTTGAAGCGCCTTTTGGAAGATGAAAGAATCGTTTCTTTCGGAAAAGCGAGCGCAGTCAAATATCAGATCAAAAAGACCTCGGACTTTAATTTTGAATAAATAACACTTTTTCAAAGTTTATACGTATAAACTTTTTATCGGAAAGTCGGGTGCCTTGAACGAAACGGTCGACATCGATCTTCTCAAAAAGTTGGTTTGAACCAACTTAAAAACTGGGCCAGGATGAAGCTTCCTTTTGAAAAAGTAAGACAACTGCGCTTGGGGTTAAGTGGAGCGGTTAGAGCTCCCAGTGAAAATAAAACAAGCTCAAAAAAGAACTAAGGCAGGATCGCATTTTGGTGTCTGTTCTAAAGACCTAGACGCCAAAATGCATCAGCACCTCGCTGTTGCTCGGTCGAAAATTGGAAATTTTCGGCTGTCCTGACAGCAGCAGATAAACGCGTTATTGAAATTGTTCTGGCTATCAAAAAATAAAATATAAAAGATACAATCGAATATATTAAATTATTTTTGTTTGAACTTGAAATCCTTGCGGAGAGCGAATATTTGTTAAGATGATCTTGTAATCAAGATTGACATCTCTTGTCCGGATGATTGTGTTGGGTGCGATGATCCTCCTAAATGATGGAGAGGATTGGACTGTCTCGACACTTTATAGGACTGACCCAGCCCGTGTTGTCAGCGCGGGCTGAGTCGTATTTGGTCTAGTTAGCCTTGCCGGAGCGGCTTTTTTCCGTTGCTTTCGATTTCTCTTCTTTTTTCTTTTCCTCTTGTTCGAGTTCTTTGAGTTTTACCTCGTAGAGTTTGAATAACTCGGCAACTATCTCAGGTTCTGTCATGGATGGCTTGAAGCCGTAAGCTTTCATGACGGCTTTATCGTTTGCTGTGTGAGCATTTCTTAAATCTTCTGGCATCGTCAGTTCGTCATAGAGCTGGGCTAAAGACATCGTAGGGTGTTTTGCGCGTGCATCGAGAATCATCTGTGCCGTTTTTTCAATTTGCGACTTATTCTTTTCAGTAACCTTCGGCCAAATGAAATTGTTATAGACGATAGTATTTGAATAACGGTAGTCGCTTTTCAGCCTTCCCGCCACTGTACGCATCCAGGCCATGTGAACTGAGGAAGTTAGTACTCCGAGGGTGTACAAAGAGGCATTACTGATCGTGAAATTTGCATTGTTTGTAATAATGTCTTTACTGACATATCCAACGGGGATATATCTTCGATTTTCAGAAGATACGATAGGAATCAGGAGATAAGTAGTTTTTGGCTGGCGAGGACTTGTGAATCGATAAGGAGTTTTTGAAGATTCGCTTATCGCGGTTTTTGTTGTTTCATTCCTTGCGATTCATCCGTTCCAAGACGGAAACGGACGATTATCGAGGCTTCTCACGACACTGCTTCTTCTTAGAAGCGGCTTTGACTATGTACCGTACTCGTCCCTTGAGTCCGTAATCGAAAAATCCAAGGCTTCCTACTATCTGGCGCTTCGGAAAACCCAACTTTCACTGGAAAAAGAATCTCCGGATTGGCGTCCGTTTTTTGATTATTTTCTGAATAGTCTTTGGACTCAAATGAAAGTGCTTGAGTCGAAGGTTTTTCAAGAGCATCTGTTAGCCGGCGTTCCGGAACTTTCTCTTTCGATTTTGAAGTTATTAAGCAGCGGAGATTCAATGGGTATCAGTGATCTTGAAAAGGCACTGAAGACGCCGCGTTCAACGATCCGATTTCACCTGAGACGCTTGATAGATGAGGGCAGGATCTTTTCGTCCGGCAAAGCGAGGGCGGTTAGGTACCAAATCACGGATGCACCATCTTGGAATTTTGAATAAATAAGACTTTTTCAAAGATAACGAAATAGATCAGATAGGGACACGGCACATCATTCAATACGACAACTCTCACTGCAGCCGAGGAGAAGGTGGCGGTTTGGTATGAAGTTGGACAGAGCGCTTACCAGCTAGGCCCGTAAAGCACCGTTATTTATAACGGTGCTTTACGGGCCCAGTCCGAAGGACTGGCTATGCTAAACTGGCTTTATCTTTTCAGATCTAGGGGCGGGCTGTCCCGAAGTGAAGTCTGTGGAGAGATGTGAGACCTGAAGGAGTATACGGTTGTGTCCAAGCACGTGAAACTCCTTTTGGAGAACGTGCAAAAACCAAGCTGTACTCCTTTGGGCAATCCCGCTGAAGCAGAAACCCGCCGAGGCAACTTCGACATTAAGCTACGGCTGTCGGAGAAGCGGTAGGAATCCTCTTCATTTATGGAGGGGAGGAAGTCAACTAGCGAACTCTGTCCAACTCTGAGATCTATGCAACGCAGCTAAATACACGCTTTTACAAACGGTACACTCTGCCCTCCCCGGAAGGAAGATTAACGAGCAAAGAAATTTCTCCTCCTAAGGCCTCGACATATTTTTTTAATGTTCGTAACTTAGTGTCGAGTCCCCTGGATTCGATTCTTTGGACGGAGGGCTGACTGATATGCAGCGCATCGGCTAATTCTGCCTGAGAAACCTCTAATTCTTTACGCAGATTAAACAGAGAGTACTCTGTGATGTACTGATCCCTCTGTTCTTTAATTTTTCTTTGAACTTCAGGGGATTCTTTGCTGATGAGTTCTTTTAAAGTGCTCATGTTAAACCTCGTTTTCTGTCAGATACTCTTCGTATTCCTTTTCGGCCAAAGGAATCATTTGTTTATAAAATTGTTTGTCGCCTGATTTATCTCCCGCACAAAGTACGATGGCTTTTCTCTCCGGATCGAAGCAGAAGAAAGCACGGACTGGATGACGTTTGCATTGCACCCTGAGCTCCTTTAGGTTACTAAGTTTGGAATTCTGCAAGGTATCGACAAACGGCCGTCCCAAGTTAGGGCCATAATCCTCTAGCAAAGAAAGCCCGGCTAAAACTTTGACCCTTATTTCTTCGTCCTGCTCTGATAACCAAAGATCAAACAGAGGGCGGGTTATGACAGACCACACGATAAAATCTCACTAAGAATGGTTGGATTAATTATAGCCTATAAGGTATATTTTTCTAGCGTTGAGCGCAGATCAGGCATGAACTGAGAGACATACCTTAGTTCCAAAACGGATCGTGCCGGAGTTGCAAGTTCTTGGGATTAAACACACTCTGAGTGCACTGACCTCGTACGCGTTATTCTCGATAAACGGGAGCTTCCGCCAGCCGACTAGCACTGGTAGGATGGTTAAGCAGAAATCAGCGTGAGAGCAAATTTGGTTTTGATTGAGTGCGCTATCTTGACGATTTTGAAAAAATAATACCTATTCAAAAATCCTACCAGACTTGTTGAGTTTCTGACGAACTTTGCTCAAAAAGAAAACGAGGCGCCCTTTTGAAAATTAAGGGGCGCTAAAATAGCCGGAGGATTAAAAGGGTAAATTTACTTATAATACATTGTATATATACAAACAAAAACAAATAAACCCATCCTTATCAGAAAGATTGATGATAAGATTTTGACCTTCAACAGCCCGAATTCTCCGCGCGATATCCGATAACCGCGACACTGTTGAAGACGGTTTCGGCGATTTAATTTGCCGCTTCCGTGGGGCCAGTTTCTTTCTTGACTGATTGTTAACCTAGGTCAAGTCTGGAGGACCTTTCGAGAGCCTTACCACCTCTCAATGATTGGTTCGCAGCGAACTGGGCTTTCGCCATAGCATCTTGTGAGGGAATGATGCTTCAGACCCCTACCCCGAGACTGCCGGGATGGGAATGGCGACCAGTGCGGTACCGCACTAGAGTTAGTGTGTTCGAGCACCTAACTAGGTGGCAAGTAATTCATGCAGGAGTCTCTCGAAAGACGAACCAAGACCACAAGTGCATGAGACCTACCCGAAGCAAGTCAAGGTCAATAAAAATAGAAATATTTTTCGGAAGGATCGGAAGAAACCGGTCCTTTTGTTTTTTCCGTTTCTGACAAGTCCGACGGCGGCAGCAAATGCCCGGCTGCGGAATATTAAAAAGAACAGAAGTTGCCAGTCTCGTTGCTAATGGGGAAAGAAAGCCCTCTATCTTAGGTCAGGAGAGGGTCAAGAGATGGTGCGAGGAGAGTTAGGAAAACAAAATCGGAGACGCTGTTCTATTACCGTCCTCGAAGGACTCCGTGGTGAATTTACACGGGACACAGTACTTGCTCCGACTTGCTGAGGAAAGTCTACCAAAAGGGGAAAGTCAGGGCAAACTTTGGATGCTTTATACGGGAGTTCGGTGCCGGTTCTGGCTTATGGTAAAACAAAAATTCCTTGTTGACGACGAGCCCTCGGCATCGGCGATCATTAAAGAAGAACAGATTTTCTCCTACGTTGTTAACGCGGAAAGAGGGTCTTCGATTTGAAGTCTGGAAAGATTTGAGAGATACAGCGAAGAAAGTCAGAAAAACAAAATCGGAGACGCTGCGCTATTACCGTCCTCGAAGGACTCCGTGAAAGGTTTACACGGGTCACAGTACTTGCTCCGATTTGTTGCGAAAAGTCTACCAAAAGGGAAATCTCAGGGCAAACTTTGGGTGCTTGGTACGGGAGTTTTGTGCTGCTTCCCGCTTATGACAAAACAAAAGGACCCAGTGTCTTACCAAGGGGCTTCGGGTCTAATTCCCACCTGCCGCGGTCCGCAAACGCTACAAAGGCGTCGGCCAATGACAAAACACTGAATCCTTCAGTTAGGTCAATTATAAAGCGAGCTCAGAAAGAAGAAGTTCTCTGATTTTCTCCGCATCTTGAAGCGCGAGCCTTAGAAGGCCGGACCATGTGTCGGGAGCGTCAAGATCAACATCTCCGACTCGCTTGGAAACCGTCAAGTTCTTGTCTCGCGTTACTTCCAGATCGCTGTCACCGAGCGCCTGCTTCCACTTATCGATATTCTTCGAGATCCTTTCAATGGCTTCTCGATCCTTCACATAAGCGCACACCCAAAGCTCTTTCTTCTGGGAAGAGACGGAAAAGTAGACGTGGCCCTTGCTGCTTCCGATACGAAGATCAAAGTGCTGGCGGGACGACGGTCTTCCCCAGGTAAAGAGTCGACGATATTCATCGCCGGATGAAAGAACGTCACAGAAAGCCGACCAAAAGTTCTTACGGAAGAATCCTGCAGCAGATTCCAATCGCTCTTCTTTTTGCTCTTTGCCCCATTGGTTGGGTTTTTCAATGATGTTGAACTTCGGTGCGATCTTAGAGTCGCCGATCCGCCAAAGTTCGATTTCAATTAAGAAGAGATCAACGGACTGATCCAGATGAGAGTTCAGCCATTCGATGGCCTTCGCGTGTTCCTCACGAGCACGCTTCACAATCCATATGATGCATCCGGCTTCTTTTCCGGCTGCGTACGTAATGATTTGGCCAAGATGCTTGTGGTTGGACTCTTCAAGCTGATTCTCGATGATGACCGTCTTTCCGTATTCCAGCTCTTTAGCAAAAATATCTGCCCGGAAATCTCCGACCCTCTCTTCCGTACCGATTCGCTCCAGATCCATCCCCACAGCCTCCCCGAGAAGATTGAGGTTCTCTTCTTGGGAGAGCCATTTCGTGAAATCGGCGGTTTCGTTCTTCCAAATGGTTCGGAGATTGTCGATTTTTTCGAGTTTTCCGAGGAGGCCTGAGTAGGACTGGGACATTTTTCGGTTCTGAGAGAGTTCGGAGAATGGTTCCGAGGTTATTTCAGTTTTTGGATTTCGAGCATTAGCTTTTCGAATTTCTCAACAATGCGCCTTTGTTCTCCGAGTGGAGGTAACGGAACGAGATAAGACTTTAACTTACTAGAGTCTATTGTGGGAAGAGCAGTGCCCTTTGAAATTTCTCTAAAGTCTATAGAGGAGAGAAGTAGGAAAGCATAGCTCTCATCTAAGTAATTCTTGTTGGGATAAAACCCGCCTGTGTTTAAATCAACAATGGAGTCACGAACTAAAAACCTTCTCTTATTCGTGAAAACGGCCCCGCCATTTTTGGGAAAGATAATGGATCCTGCTTTGAAAATTTTTTTAGGGGTCGTTTTTAAGTAGTGCTCGGTATGGCGCATGTATTTTTGGTTTTCAGAGGAGTTCATATCCGAAATTTTGAAATATGGAATGTTTCCTGAACTGGTCAACTCGTCTGCTTTTGGCGTTTTCCCCGAAAATAAAGTTCCAAGACTCTCTAATCGTACCCACTTCCATTTTTCCGGAATCTCAAAAGGAACCTCCTCTGGAGCATCTCCAATTTGCTCAACCTCAAGCTCTTCATCGAGCTGTGGAACAAGTTTTCCGCTTATAGAGGATTGGAGCAGTTGTTTTTCAAGAGAGGCACCCAGCTGGGAAACCTCATCTATTGATTTTTGAATGGTATCGATTTTGGCAAAAAGACTTTCTAGTTTTTCAACTATGCGTTTTTGCTCGTCAAGGGGAGGTAGCGCCACAAGGGCATTTTTGGCAGTAGCAGTTCCGACCCTAGGCATTTTTACGCCATAGGACTGAGAGACAGCGTACTGAACGAAGTACTGTGACTTGAGAAAAAAACTCAAGTACGAACCCGATAAGGTATTTTCTTTTGGTTTTAGCGGAATTATTTCTGTAGTACAGACTCCGTCTTCATCCGCAACTAGCACTTTGTTTAGGTAGGGACGAAGTCGGCTATACAAAACGTCGCCTTTATTGAATAAATATTTTGCACCCTGATTCTTAATAATCTTGTTTTTTTGCAGCAGACGACCTGTATCTTTTTCAATATCTTCCAAGTTAAGCAACCAAGTATCTCTGTCAAAACTACAGGCTTCGATGCGCTCACATTTTCCATAAGGAGCGATATCGTCTAATCTCACCCACTTCCATTTTTTAGGGATCTCAAAAGGATTTTCTTTTGGGGCTTTGCCAATTTGTTCTACTTCGTTCTCTCCATCGATTTGTGGAACTAGCTTCCCTCGTATCGCTAGATCTAATAGCCGGCTTTTAAGAGCGTTTAAAGCTTGCATTCGACAAGCTCCTTTTGTAGTTCCGTCACTGCGTCGGAGATATTTTGCTTTTTCTCGGTAAGCAGCTTAAGAAGCTCAGGAATTTTCATTTCTTCAAGAGCATCGCTATCATTTTTTATCCATGAGAGATCTAGGTTCGTTCCCTCTCTCTCCAGAATCTCTTCAATAGAAAACTTTCTCCACCTTCCGTTTGGATTCGTGTCCTTGTTGTATGTCTCTTCTCTCTTGTTTCGATCTTCAGAACTAAAGCAAGAAACAAAATCATCTAAGTCCTCACGTTTCAGAGGATTAGTGGCAAGAGTGTGTTTGATCCCAGAGCGGTAGTCATAAACCCAAAGCTCTTTTGTTTTTCCCTTTTTCTCGAAAAACAAGACATTCGTCTGAACACCATTTGCATAAAAGATACCGGTTGGGAGGCGAAGGATCGTATGGAGGTTGAAGTCCGTGAGAAGTTTTTTTCTTACCTCTTCTCCGCTCGATTCAAACAGCACATTATCCGGAAGAACAACACCGGCTCGACCTCCGGATTTGAGCAGCGACATGATGTGCTGCAAGAAGTTGATCTGATTATTCTTCGTCTCTTTGATAAAGTCGCTGCGATGAATCTCAACTGATCCGGCAGCCCTGGCTCCGAACGGAGGATTGGCAAGAACAATGTCGTACTTTTTATCCGGCTCTTTGATAAGCGAGTCCTGACAAACGATGGGGGAGGAATTCAGACCGACTCCATGAAGATAAAGATTCATGGAACCAAGTGTCACGACGAGCGGTGTGATGTCATAGCCTTTCAAAGAGCTGTTTCTCAACTTGATATTGAGATCCGTATCCATACTCTGGCCTTTCATGTAGTTGAAAGCCGAAAGTAGGAAGCCTGCCGTACCGCAGGCAGGGTCAATAACCGTCTCACCAATTTTCGGAGAGATCACATCCACAATGGCATCGATGAGAGGTCTCGGTGTGAAGTACTGTCCGGCCCCGCTCTTTTTATCTTGTCCGTTCTTCTGAAGAATGGCTTCATAAAGGGCGCCTTTCACGTCGCCTTTCAGAATGAGCCACTGCTCTTGGTCAATGAAGGAAATCAGTTTGCTGAGGTAAACAGGACTTTCGATTTTGTTTTGGGCTTTGGTAAAAATTGTTCCAATCAGGCCTTCCTGTTTGGATAAGGTTCGGAGAATTCTTTCGTAGAGGGAAAGCTGATCTTCACCAGTTTCTTTCCTAAGATTTTCCCAGCGCAGTCCTTCCGGGATCTTAGATTCCTCATCCATGAGATCGACATTTTCCTGGTCCATTTTTAAGAACAGGAGGTATGTGAGCTGCGTAATGTAATCGGTAAAGCCAATGCCGGCACCTGCCATGACATCAGCAAGCTTCCACACCTTTTTTACAAGGGATGTTTCTGTAACTTCCATTTCTAAGCGGTCTTAAGAATAAATTCGTTAAGAGAAAAAATTTGTTCGTTGGCAGCTTTAGCATTTCCCAATTCTCGGACAAGGTCCGTAGCGAGATCTGGAATTGCCTCTTTGAGCGTCTTAAAGCTGCATCCTCCGTTCTGGGCGATATAAAGAGCGATTTTTTTGAAGAGTTCTCTCTGAGCGGGCGTCATCGGAAGATCTCTTTGTTTTTGTCCGCACCAAAGTTCAAAACGCTGTGCGTAATTTGAAGTCAGAGGAACAAGCCGCTTGATCATACCGTAGGCAAAGCGGACAAGTTGGATAAGTTCGGTGATTTCCTCTTTGGTTGTCTTGGCAACTTCGGTATCGTCGTCTTGAACGAGGGCATAGTCGTTCCAAAGACGCGAAATACCGAATCCTTCTAAACCTGCAGAGAGCTTGGACTTGAGGTCCTGAAGAACGGCATGCGAGAGCTTTCCGTCCTCCGAGTTGTAGATGTAACGCAGCGCTTCGATATCGTCTTTGTGCAAACGGACATATGACTCAAAAGCTTCCGTCGATTTTTTCGCGTCTTCGATAGAAAATCCGGAAGAAATAACCTCATCTTTCTGGTCGACAAGATCCTTGATAAAGCCTCTGGCGATGCCCAAGAGAATACGACGAGCTTTCTTGTTTTCAAGCAGAACCCTGACTAAATCCATTCTCTCGGTATTGTCATTCGATGGGGAGATAAATGGCGGAAGTTTTCCTGAGTCCAATGCATTCATGATCTTTTCCGCAAAATCTTCCAGCGTAATCGGGAAGACTTTGTAGAGTTCGACCAGATCTTCCGGATCGCAGCGTTTTCGGATCGCGAGCAGCTTCACTGCCAAAAGACTCAAGTTCTCATCGCTGACGTACCCGAGGGATAGCCATTCCAGGAGGATCTTCAATGTTGGATTAAGTGTTTTTCCTCCGCCTGCTCCATCGCCGGAGGAAAGTGAAGCAACGTGTTTTTCACTTTCCGTTACGCCAACAGCGTCGATAAGGTAATAGAGCTCTTTGCCATGCGCGTTCGGCGTTACTTCTCTAAGCTGCTCATCGCTGATGGTTCTAACGCCCCGGCCTTTCATCTGCGTGTAGAGCGTTTCAGAATGAACGTCGCTTAGGAACATAAGAACTTCAAGCGGCTTAACGTCGGTTCCGGTTGCGATGAGCGTGACCGTCACGGCAATTCTGAAATCAACATCTCGTTTAAACGATTGAATTCTTTCAGCACAGTCGTCGACGGAGTACGTGATTTTCTGGACGAATCGATCATCCTCGCGTCCGAAAACCTCTTTTGCGACTTCAACAATCAGGCTCGCATGAATGTCGCTCTCTGCGAAGATCAGCGTCTTTGGAAGATAGTCAAAATTCGGTTCTCGGTCCGGATACATCTTTGTGTAAACAGAATCTTTGTACTCCTGCAGAACCTTTCGAATTTGGTCACGGACAACAACGCTTCGGTTTAAGTCCGTCTTTTTGTATTCCTTTTCCTCTGATGCCGTCTGATTCGAGACTTCCTTGGTTTCCACGTTGATGGAGTTTACGTGTTCGCCCTTTTTAACCGTTCCACCGTTTTCTCCGATCTTTGTTTTGATTCGAAGTATTCTTCCCGGAACATTGACTCCGTCCAAGATGGACTGCTCTAGCGTGTAGTTGGCAACCTGATTTTTATCAAAGAAAGCTAAGGTTTCCGGAATCGGGGTGGCCGTCATCCCAATCTTCCGAGCTGACGAAAAGTAATCCAGCACCTTCTTCCAGTCGCTGTAGATCGAACGGTGGCACTCATCAATGATGATGAGGTCGAAGTAGTCCGGAGGAAGCATTGCATTTTTCGGAACTTCGACAACTTCGCCTTCTTTGTGTCCCATGCCGGAGTCTTCGTTTTCTTCGCTGACCTCTTCCGGCTGGCCTGTAAGCTGTGCATAAAGACGCTGGATAGTGCTGATAACAACTTTCCCGGCTTTCTCTTTGGACTTCAAGCTCTTTGCATCTTCCGCCTTGTCCTCGGCATTTTGACGGCCAAGTTTCTCGACCGCGAAAATTTCTGAAAAGTTTTTCCCGGTCTGCGTCAGATTAAAGGATTGAAACTCTTGCTTTGCACCTGTTCCCAGGTTATTCCGGTCAACCAAAAACAAGATTCTTCGAGCTTTCGTAAATGAAAGCATTCGGTAGCAAATTGTGCAGGCCGTGAATGTTTTTCCGGCTCCCGTTGCCAATACGATCAGCGCTTTTTCTTTTCCTTCTTTGAAGGACTTCTCAAGATTCTTGATCGCGTGGTACTGGCAGTCGCGAAGGCGCTTGGGAGAAAGATATGGAAGGCCGTCAAAGTAACCGGGAAGATTTAGCTTCTCAACAATGTCTTTTGGCCGATGGAATGTTTCAATCTGCTCGTATTCTGAATTCGGTACGTGGAAATCCCGGAAAGCGATTTCTTTGCCGTTAGAAACGTAGACAAGCTTTAAGGGTTTCTCAAAAGCAGGGAACCATTTTAGAAGTCGGGTTGTGTAGCCTTCTGCCTGTTGAATGAGGTGCGGGTCGTCTAGAGGAATATCAGACTTCTTCGCCTCTACGACGGCAACAGCCTTGCCGCCAAGCATGAGGATGTAGTCGGCTTCTTTATTTCCGGTCATCAGAACTTCACGAATCGCTGCGGCTTCCAGATCCGGCGTGTATTCACTGCGATCTACTACTTTCCAGCCGGCTTCCTCAAGCTCGCGATCGATCCACACTCTCGCTTTTTGCTCGGGAAGCAGTTCTTTCTTCGGCGTTGTTAAAGCACGACTTTGACTTTGGTCAGAGGATGTATTTTCCGAAACATCTTCCGAAATTTTCCTTTTTGAATCCATATCTAACCCGCAGATATTCGCTACGTTTTGAGAACAATACTAAATTGTGTTTAGATTGTGGTCTAGGCTCTCTTTGAGTTCTCAAAATTACTAGTGTTTTACTAGTAATTTATTGAGTCACACTTTACTAGTAAAACACTAGTAATAGGCCTCAAAATCCCTGTCGTTATTGGTTCCTAGATTTTCTTTGATTGAGCATTGATCCTCATGATTCTGCTCACTTCATCAAAAGATATCTTGTACTTTTCAGCGAAGACCGACCAAGTTTTCAGCCCTTTATCCGGACGGAGACTCCAAGTATTTATAGAAATTATCTCTGTTCACCGTATGGAAGAGAGCATCCGGATACGCTTCTCTAAACGACGGAGGAACTTTCGCTTTCGGTTGAGATAATTTGATTTCGAATGCTTCTATGTTGTCATCCGTCACTTCGATTAAGTCGATCTCGTTTGCGTTTTTCGTTCTCCAAAAATAATGCTGCGTAAACCGACTGTCGTAAGAACACTTCTTTATGCGTTCCATGACGAAGTAATTCTCGAACAGTGCGCCTTGCTCTTCCGGAGGTCTCGCGCCGAACGGAGTAAAACGACGAAGGATTGCGTTACGAAGTCCGAGATCGCAGAAATAGATTTTTTTGGATTTTTTTAACTCGTTGGCGAGATTCTTTGCGTAGGACGGAAGAATTTTGATGATGAAGCTCTGCTCTAAGAGCGTTAAGTAATTCTCGATGGCTGTAGAGCTCAAACCGCACTCTCTTCCAAGCGAAGAGACCGTGATCAGATTCCCGATGTTATGAGCTAGGAGGTAGACCAAATTATCAAAAGCCCTATGATCTCTAATTCCGGAGAGAGAATAGATGTCTTTGAAGGCTGTGGAGATAGCGTAGGAAACAAGATCCTCTTTCGCTTGTTCAGGATCGTCAATAACAAAAGGAAAAGAGCCGTATACGAGTCTGTCCGAGAGACTTCGTATTTCATCAATCCAAGAGGAACTATCCGCTAATTCCTGAGCAGAAAAAGGCCATAACTGGTACGCTCGAAAGCGGCCTGCAGCCGATTCAAAAGTTCCTCCGGCAAGGTCAAGAGAACTCGACCCGGTAACGATTAACTGGCAATCCGTCTTTAAGTCTACGAATCGCTTGATGAGCAAACCGATAGAGGGAATTCTCTGAGCTTCATCAATCACGATGAATTCATAGTTTGCGATAAGAGTCCGAAGTTCGTTTGCAGACGGCAGCGAAGTAAGAATTCTTACGTCATCGGGACTGTCTCCCGTATACCAGGCCGTTCGATAGTTTTTGAAAAGGTGTTCCAGAAGCGTAGTTTTTCCGACTTGGCGCATTCCGAACAGCTCGACAGCTTTATTTTTTGGGACTCTCAAAATGCTTGAAGAGATCCGTCTTGGAATGAAAGTCATGCTTTTTTCACTTATAAATGAGAATAGTCTAAACTTTTTTCATTTATAAGTGAAAAAAGTTTATTAATGTTCTATTTTGAGCTTTAAGCGTTAGAGAGTTATCCGCCTTTTTCGTTTCTCTGTTTTTTTGTTTCCTCATCGATTTCATTGACCGAAATTCCATGTTTTTCCGCTAGGTACTCCAACACTTTTAGTTTTCGGTTATTGGACTTGAGCTGAGATTTCAGAATTCGAACATTGGCTTCCAGCGTCTTAATTTTCTTCGCTTGGTAGTCTCTGGTAGCGCGTTCTTTTAGCTGACTGCGTTGCAATTTTTTAACCAGGCGAACAAACGGGATCAGCGCGCAGCAGATCGCCGCGATCGTGATAGTCAGGTGAGAGACCGGAATAGATTTATCGAGTAACGAGAAAAACTGCTTGATTTCGATAATTGGGCGACGCACCTCCGGATGAAGGAACGAATACAAAACAACAGCAACGAAGAGCGCAACTAAAGCAGCAACGCAATACTTCATAAAGGATCGCTCACCGTATCGGCTCGGTTCCTTTGTGTACCGGTTAATTACGTTCGCAGCCAGCACGCAGACATCGATCAGCAGCAGCCAAATCAGTAAAAGATCGAGGTAAAACTGGAATGAATCGCCCATCGTTCCCCCTAATATTTTTCTTCTCGATTTTACTAGTAAATTACTAGTAAAATGATGGCCATAACTTTTGCTATACCTACTATAGTCACTAACAAATTACTAGTGTTTCACTAGTAAAAAATCCGGAGGATTTATGGCGGCACCACGAATCATCGCTGTCTGCAATACAAAAGGCGGCACAGGAAAAACAACGGTTGCACTGCAGCTCGCAATTGCCCGCGCCCGTCAGGGTAAAAAGGTTTGGTTTGTCGACGGAGACCGGCAGCAGACAGGTGCTCTTGCTTTGTCTTTAAGACTTGAACAAAAAGGCAAAAAGGAAGTTCCCTTTGCGACTTACTCGGATGGAAAATCCCTTCAATTTAACGTCAGAAAATTAAGTGACCAGTTCGATACTGTGATCATCGACGTAGGCGGCTTTGATGCGACAACGATGCGTGCTGCCATGATGCTTTGCGATCTTTTGCTGATCCCCTTCCAGCCCCGCAGTTTTGATAGCTGGGCTCTCCCGAAAATGCACACTTTGTTAGAGGAAGTTCAGAGTATGCGAGGCGAATTCCCTGCATACGCCCTCTTAAACAGCGCCGACCCGAATAGCGTCGACAACAAAGAAGCGGAAGAAGCGCTTCAGGACTACCCGACCATGAAGTTCCTGAACTGCCCGCTGGGCAGAAGAAAAGCTTTTGCAACCTCTTCCGGATACGGTCTGGGCGTTGATGAGCTGAAGACGAGAGATCCTAAAGCAGTGAAAGAGGTCAAAGATCTTGTTAAAGCTGTATTCGGGGACGAAGAAGAAGAGGCCAACGCGAAGGAGCAGTAAGACATGTCTATCGCAAAGTTACCCAAGGTTGCTTCGCAGTTCGAGGAGCAGCTCAAGCCGAAGCCTGAGAAGAAAGCCGTTGATTTCAACTCAAAGGAAGTTCAGGACTTCATCGAATCCGCCCCGGACGGCGCCAAGCGCAAGTACAAACTCAAAGGGAAAAAGGTCGTTATTACACTAACGATGAATCCGGACGATCTGGACCGTGTGAATGAAGTTGCAGCAGACCTGGGAATGACTCGTGCAGCACTTTTGAACATGTGGATTCAGCAGCAACTCAAGAAAGGCGCTGTACCTAGGGAAAACGATAATATTTACTAGTAAATTACTAGTAAAACACTAGTAAATTACTAGTAAAAGACTAGTAAATTACTAGTAAATTGTAACAAAAATGGCCCCTTGAGACAACAGGGGTTATTTTGTAAATACCTGTTGTTTTGAGGAAATTGTAAGGAAATCGCGCAAATTAAAGTAGAATTGCCCATAAGGAAAAAGGACCGGAAACTTGGAACTTTCCGGTCCTTTTTGAATTTTTAACGCGAAAGGGCGGCAACCCTTGCGCATGCTTGGAAAGCTTGGCTTTCCAACTGGAACTGGTCAGATTGGAAACCTGACCAACAGAGTCAAGAATGTATTATACCGAATTTAGTTCGGCCGTTGGGCCGCGGAAAGTCGAAACCGACTTGCTCTTCCCGAAAGAAGAGATTTCTTTCCTGCAGCAAAACTGCAAGAAGGACGCTTATTTCGCGCTTCTGAGCGCCAGATCTGATACCGCTCAAAAAAAGCAGTTTTGCTTTCCCGTTGAGAAGATGGATTGGGTCATCGATCATCTCGACGTTAAAGCAGATACTTGGATTTCTCAATCAACGTTTTTTGTGCCGTCACGCCGGATTGTGTGCCTTTCCGGTATTAGTTCCCTGTTTCTTGACCTTGATTACTACAAAACCGATTGGGGAAAAAACAAGACTCCGGAAGAGGCTGCAAACCACTTCGTTCGGATCTGCCAAGAGGTCGGAATCCCAATTCCAAGCCTAATTGTCTTTAGCGGCCGAGGCCTTCAGATTAAGTGGCTTCTTTCCTACAACATCCCGCGTGCTGCCCTTCCCAGATGGAATCTCGCGCAGCAGAAGATTTGCAGGCGACTGGCACCCTACGGAGCGGATGCCAATGCCTTAGACGCAGCCCGAGTCCTGCGCGTCCTGCACACGACGAATACGCGGTCCGGACGTTTGGTCAGAGCAGTCTTTGTGAATTCTGATATAGACGGTCCCGTTCGGTATAACTTTGAAGACCTCTGCAACGCGCTATTTGAGTTCAGGAGAGACGAACTCATCTCGAGTGATACGATCCTTGAGGAATTTTCAAAACGCGCTCAAAAGCCCATTTTAAAAGGATTAGAGGCATTCAACCTGAACACGCTCAATTTTGCTCGGGCCGATGATCTTCTGAATATCATCCAAGCCCGCGGAGGGATTGCTGCAGGAAATCGCATGAACTGGCTTCTCTATACGGCTTCGTTTCTTGCGCTCTCTCATCAGCTGACACCGTTGAACTTCTATCACGAAGTACGAAAGATCGCTTTCATGATCGACCCGGGATTTAGATACTCCAACAGTGAGTTTTCTACACTGTACGCAAAAATAAAGGCTTATACGAACGGCGAAACGGTCATGTTTAACGGTCGTGAATATCCGGCGATTTATACTCCCAAAAATGAAACGATCATTGAAAAACTCGGTATCACGGAAGAAGAGATTCGCAGCAACAAAACCATCGTCGATACAGCTACGCGTCGAAAGAAGGACGCCGAACGATCAATGAAGCGCCGCAGAGCGCAAGGGACGGTTTCTAGGGAAGAGTATGACAAGCAGCGCTCAGAACAGAAGCGCTTCAATCTTGAGGCGATCGCAAGATTGAAAAAAGAAGGCTTGAGCATCCGGGCCATTGCAGAACAGCTGAAGCTCAACGAACGTGTAGTGCGCAGATATGCAAAGGAAATTACCCCCTGACCTGGTGCGTCTCCTTATCTAGTGGCGAAGCCGGAGTCTTTTTTTCTAAAAAAGAGATGTGTGGATGGTTGCTGAAATCGGAAACAACTCAGCGAACGTTCTGCACAGAGTTTTCCTGCGTCAGCGGAGAAAACTCTTGTGTTGAACGTGAGTGTTTTGAGTTGTTCTGATTTCAGCAGGGATGCAGACTTCTGCACAGAGTTTTCCTGCGTTAGCGGAGAAAACTCTTGTGTTGAAGTCGTATCGGCCTTTTCTTCGTTTGCCGGAGCTAAAAGATTTTTGTATTGCTTGAAATCGGAAACAACTCGGCGAGCGTTCTGCACAGAGTTTTCCTGCGTAGCGGAGAAAACTCTTGTGTTGAACGTGAGCGTCTTTGAGTTGTTCTGATTTCAAGACAGTGGTTGTTTCTTGTTTTGTTATTCGTTTGTTTTAACTGTGAATTAACTACGTTATTTTCTTTTTGGTTCTTTTTCTTTTGAAGAAAATAAGTTTGTTTTTACTAGTAAAACACTAGTAAGAACTTAGCAAGCAACGGATGGAACTGGTGCATCTCCTTATCTGTCAGTTAAGTACGCTGTACAAAAACTTTTGCCGAGAGCGCTTCGAAATTTAAAAGAAAAAACGCTCTTTCAAAAGAGCGGGGAATATCTCATAGTTGATTTCTTTACTAGAAAAAAAAAATAATTAGCAAACTAAAAAGCGGACCTGGTGCGTCTCCTTATCTATTAATTAGGAAATCTCTGTAAATAGTTCTGCAGATCGAATAAGAGTTATTCCATCAACAAGGAAAAACAATAACGGGGAATTTCTCATAGTTGATTATTTTTACTAGTAAAAATTAGCGGTCAAAAACTATCTTTAGAGTAACTTAGAAGTGTCCCCTGAGGTATGACGGTATCTGTGCAGAAATTTTGCGATCGTTTTCAGGAAGCGCATTCCTTCTCCGTTTTGAAGTGGGTGCCTTGCTTAAAGTTTTAGAGTTTTATCCATCCGGAGATTCTTTTGAAACTCTCTCCAGACAATCGAGCTGGCTTTCACTTGTCCGGTTTATTCATTTTTCGGGAAAGGGTTTGAGGTTTGTTTTGGAGTTCCCGCAATCGTCGAGATAAAACCAAAGCAAAACGGCTAAGGATTCGCACTCCTCAGCCGCTTTAAGGATCAGATAAACGGAAAGAAATAAACCTGATTCCGCCAGTATACAAAAGGGTGGAAAACTATGACGGTTAAAAAAAGAATGATATTTTTACTAGTGTTTTACTAGTAAAAATAGATGATGTAGACGCTAGGAAGTCTTATCTAAGCCAGTTTTAAAGAGAAACGGGGCGCGCCAAAGACGCTCCCCGTTCTCCGCCCTCGGAATCCCGTACCTGAGGTTGAAGGCCCAAGTACGGATACAAATGCGCGCCTTTCAATATTTAGCTCTCGATCGTCTGGTCCCTCATAAGAGGGAGTAATCACTACGCACAGTCCAAGGACTGACTCTAGAGTCAAGGTCAATCTAGCTGAAGGAAGAGGTAATCGTCAATACGTTATTATTTTTTTGCTGGGACGAGGTATGTCGGGCGACTGACCCTTCTAAAAACAAAGAAAATTATCCTCTGAAATGGTCCGTGGCCTTACCTAAAACAGATGCTTGTTGAGCCGGATAAAAATATCTCCGGCAACTGCCTAGAAATTCAGGGTGAGACGGTATCTCAGCCAAGAACAGGGCTGAAGGAAGTTTCTTGTAGTTGTTGATTTTTACTAGTAAAACACTAGTAAATCAGGGATGGTGTAGGCCCCGGATACAGAGTATGAACCCCCTGTATCCGGTATTATTCGCGCGCCTTCCAACCTTAGCTCTCGAGCTTCCGGCCCGCACAATGGCGGGGAGCTCACTACGCGAGGCTCAGACTGTACAGTCAAGATAAATTTAGCAGTCGAAATTGAAGATAGTCAATGAGTTAAGAAGCTTCTTGACCTCAAAAATTTGAAGTTAGAATAAACGGGGAATTTCTCATAGTTATGAGTTTTACTAGATCTGAATAACAGGGGAACCATGATCGGCGCAATCATCGGCGACATTGCCGGAAGCACATACGAATTCAACAACACGTCGGACTACAACTTTCCAATGTTTGCTCATGGATCGAGTTTCACTGACGACACGGTTTGTACGATTGCGGTAGCTGACGCAATCCTAAGCTGCACTGATTATCAAACCTCTCTGCGGACGTGGTGCCGAAAATATCCCTATCCAATGGGTGGATACGGTGAGTATTTTTTCAACTGGTTTAAGCGTCGAGATCCTCGTCCTTACAATAGTTTCGGCAATGGCTCGGCCATGAGAGTAAGTCCGATCGGGTGGCTGTTCGGTTGTGAAAACGAAGTAAGAAAACAAGCGGAGTTATCTGCAGCCATTACGCATAATCATCCGGAAGGTATTAAAGGAGCAGTTGCTGCCGCGACAGCTATTTTTAGGATGCGGACAGAAAAAATTAAATCTCCCTCAATCTTTGAACAGGTTGCAAAAGAGTTCTATGGCTCGGACGCTTTTTTGAATTTACCTAGAAGAGGCGTTTTCGACGGAAGTTGCCAGAGCTGCGTTCCTTTAGCCTTGCATTTAGCCTCTCTCGCCACTAGTTTTGAGGATGCGGTTCGCCTTGCCGTCTCATATGGCGGGGACTCTGACACTATGGGCGCAATCGTAGGCTCCCTGGCAGAGGCGCAATACGAAATACCTCTGGGAATGACCAGCCGCGCAAAATCTTACTTGTCAAAAGATATGCTTGAAGTGGTTGAGCAGTTCGAGAAATCCAAGAAATAGGAAGCTCGGAAATAAAACCTGCTTTTTGACAGTGCTGCAACCACTTTTCTTTTCGAGAATTAGAAATTCGGCCTCAGTGAGAATCGGTCAACTAAGCGTAAAAGACCACTGAAACTTATCACTGAAGCCGTTGATTAGCGAAGCTTTTCAAGAGTTTCTTTTCTCTTCTGATCTTGTTGATCTTTAAGGTTTTTCCTCAGTGCATCAAACTCATGAAAATAATCGCGTAACAGAGTTTCTTTTAAAGACTCTAATTGTTTCTGTCCGTCTTCTGTTGAATACCAAGAATCCGGCAATTTGGCCGCGGCCCCCTTCAATCTCTCTAAGCATGCTAATTGCTGATTAACAAGATCCTGAAATAGCCTCGTCTCCGAAAGAACTTCAGATTGGATAGAAACTTCCTCCGTTTTTTCGGAAACTACAATATTTGGAATGTCGAGCCAATTTGGGCCATATCTTTTAGCGACAGCGTTGTATAGCCACGTGCTTACGTTCGTTATTCTCGGCTTACTCTTTATCCCGTTCGGGCCTCCGGGAAAAGGAACGACTGCAACCAAGGTCTCGTCAGTCCAGTATGCAAAGCAATTGGGATGGCTCTTGGATTCAAAATCCGGATTAAAAGGATCGTCAAAATTAAACGCTAAGGATGGAGTCCTGCTTTCAACGTCCCATAAATCAAGGAAGGTATCCAGAGACTGTTTTCCAAAGCAAATGATCAACTTTGGTTTACGAAGTTTGCGTTCATTCGAATAAATTTTCGATCGATGCTTTACAACAAATTTTATGTATTCATCAAAATTTTTAAGTCCTGTCCATTCGCTAAGCAGGATAGGATTGCGTTCGTCTTTAGTTGTGCGAACTTTGTATTCATTCCACTTCTTTCCTGACACTCTCCGGTTTTCAAACGAAATAGGAAACGCATTCAGGATTAAAGCCAGACCATTAACGCCTACGATTCCCAGCTCTTCCCAAGGTTCCCAATCCTGGTCGTAAGAGGCTTCCGTCTCAGGCTCTGTGCAGTTGTACAACTCGCATAGAATCTTCATCGTATTTCGACAAAACGGACTGCCTGATGCCCAAAAATTATCGATAAAGTCTTGCAAGGAAGTTGTTTGAATATCCTCAAGACCATAAGGTTCCAACTCGCTTTCTAGAATTGGAATTTTCGAGTCGTAACCTCCTCCCCATTCCAAACCGCACATCCAAACCGGGCTCCGAACGTTTCCTATCGTCGATCCGTAAAATGACTCGACAAGCTTTGTGAAGTTTTCGCTCATTACATTCTCCTAGATAACACTCATTTTTTGAATACTGTAAACGCCACTGAAGACACCTGGAATGATTTGAACCAAGGCTTCTCTTGGCGAAAAGAAACCGCCCATTGGATGTCTTTTCCGCCCTTAAGCAATTTCCCTAATATTTTTTACTAGCGTTTTACTAGTAAATCTTATGCTCACTCGCATGTATGGAAGCACGCCGCAGCTTCAAGAAAATCGAAACTTCGACGGGGAAAAACTCATATTTACTTTTACTAGTGTTTTACTAGTAAAAATATCCTGTTCCACTAAGGCAAGAATAAGAAAGCAGTTATCCAAAGACGTGATTGTTCAGAAAAAGCCGGAGAACCATAATGGAGCCGTATGAGCACACAAGTTTTCGTTCTTGAATTGCCAATTAAGGACAGCGATGATGTGGTTCGATTCCTAAACCGGAAATTTGACTTCGCCTTGTCCTTATACAACGCCACCCTGCATACCGCGCTCGGTCGTTTAGAGCGAATGCGTAATTCTCGGGAGTGGCGGGAGGCAATACTGTTGCCAAAGGGAAAAGAACGCTCTAGAAAACTCGCTGAAATCAGGTTCTCTTTCGGTCTTACGGAATTCAGCCTTGGCAAGATAGCCAACGGCCACAGGAATGGAGCCAAGCGGTTTGTCCGAAAAACAGATCCCGGCGCAAAAAGAGTGAAAAACGAATGCATTCTAGGCGTAGAAGTTGCTGAAGCAATTGGCTCTCGTGTCTGGAGATCCGTCGAAAGATACCTCTTTGGAAAAGGAGGACGTCCAAGATTTAAATCCCGGGGGCGCGGACTGCATTCCTTGGAAAATAAGTCGAATCATGCCAATATTATTTGGCATCCGAAAGAAAAGGCATTTGCCTGGAATCGACGCAGAATACCGGTCGAAATATCTTCTAGCGAATAGCGCTTTCAGATCCTGCGGACCCTTCTAAACCCCGTAAATTTAAGTATTGCCGGGTTTGCCGAAGACGCATCCGAGGCCGTAGGCGCTATTTTTTGCAGCTCATCTTAGAAGGACATCCTCCCGTCCGCTACATACCGGGTCCGAAAGAGAAGTGGGTTGGTATCGATCCCGGTCCGGCAAAAATAGCTTGTGTATCTGAGGACGGTGTTTTCTTGATCCCGTCATCTCCCGCAAGTTTGAACGATCATTCGATCGAAAAAAGACGTCTTGCCCAGCTGATGCACAGGTCGCTGAAAGCTACGAATCCGGATAACTTTGAAGCGTCGGGAGCAATCAAGAAAGGTGCTGTTTGGAACTGCTCTAATCGTTTCAAAAAGCTCGTAAATCAACGCAATGAGATTTTTAGGATTGAGACTGCCGCCAGAAAGACAGATCACAGGCGCATCGCCAACATAATTATTCAAATGGGCGGAACGATTAAATGCGAAAAAAACAGCTATCAAAGTTTTCAGGAAAATTTCGGTAAGAGTGTAAGAAAGCATGGGACAGGAGATTTAATTCAGTGTTTGCGCCGTAAGGCTGAAAGTGCCGACAATGCAGATTTCATTGAATTAAACGCCTATCGCTGCCGACTTTCACAGTTCAATCATGTTGACGGGTCCTACATAAAGAAAACGCTCAAGCAGCGCTGGACCCGGATCAGTAATACCGTTGTTCAGCGAGATGCGTACAGTGCCTTTTTAGCAATGTGCGTTATCGAAAATAGGCATGATCCGCGGCTTCTTCGTGAGAAGTGGCCGAGTGTGGAAACGCTCTTAAGGCGTGCCGGACTTGCCCGTGACTACAATCCTGCGAAAGATTTCGACTTGTCGAGATCTGCGATTGAGCCCGTATTCGCTGCGGCTTTTCGTCAGAGCGGGATGCACGCCAGAATCATTTGTGCTTTCGGCGACAGCCGCTCAGAAAATGTTTTAGGACATCCTCGGCGGACAAACCGAAAGCAGATCAAATGAATAGACTCTTCTCTGTTAAGTCTTATCGAGAGAAGGGGAGTTTCGAGGTATCTGTTGGCGTAGTTTTGCGTTGCAATAAAAGGCTCTAAGGAAGGAGGTAGTTTTTTGCTTCCCTGACTTTCTCCGTTGAGATTTTTACTAGTGTTTTACTAGTAAAAGTCATATTCATTCGCACGTATGAAAATCCGTCTCTGCTCTAAGAGCCATTTTTTTCAACATATTTAAATCGGGTTCATTAACATCTCTCTCCCAATTCGATAGTGCCTGCCGGGTAACATTCAATTCCCCGGCTAGTTCTTCCTGTGTCATTCCCAATTGTGTTCGCAGATGACGTATTTGCTTTCCTGTTGTAATATTCGTCTGTTCCTGGTTCAAAATAGTTTCTCCTCTCTGATACTGATTTTATCAATGATATTTCGCAATAGCCAGCAATGAACGCTTGCATTGCGCAAGACGTTACATTATCTTCTGAAACATATAGCGCACCTTGTCCAGGCGGCTGTTTGGACGGCGGGGCTGGATGACTGGCTTGCCGACAGCGGCCTGATACCCTTTCAGTTCTGTAAGGCATACGCTCTGCCCGTTGGTGTAAAAGGCCAGATCAGTACGGTATGCCTGTATACAGCGGGCGGGAATCTCGCCAGTAAAGACACAGGCCCAACGCGCAATATTAATAAAAAAATCGAATAGAACCCTCATAAATTTCTAATAATTCTATGAATTTATTAT
>ENA-UPXC01001041-UPXC01001041.1-human-gut-metagenome-genome-assembly--contig:-NODE-1041-length-42798-cov-21.999555_pt1 | contig 42798 bp, 46 predicted proteins | sample MGYA00250047_ERZ773371 | MGnify/ENA primary metagenome ERZ773371 (study PRJEB29103, sample SAMN06111975) | human gut metagenome | biome: human gut; feature: ankylosing spondylitis patient; material... | reverse complement strand
CCTGCCAGTCCGATCTCCAGTGTATGCACGGACAGCTTGGTGGGGTCAAAATCGTAAATGCTGTCCTGGTTGATCAGCTCGTTCCCAAAGGCATAATATCCTCCGATCCGGTTGATCTCTGTTCTGGCATATTCAGCCAGCTCCGCCACCCTCTGAAAGGACTCCTTTCCCCGAAGAGCAAGATTCCTTCTGGAAATATCAAGGCTTGAAAGAAGCAGGTAAGAAGCACTTGTAGTCTGGGTAAGGTTGATGATCTGACGCACATAGCCGGGATGCATATTTTTTCCGATCAGAAGGAAAGAGCTCTGGGTAAGGCTTCCCCCTGATTTATGCATACTGACAGAGGCCATATCCGCTCCTGCATCCATGGCATTAACCGGAAAGCCTTCTCCGAAATAAAAATGTGTGCCGTGGGCCTCGTCTACCAGAACCTTCATATTCCTGTCATGGGCAAGCTTTACGATCTCCCGGAGATTGGAACAGATTCCATAATAAGTAGGATTGTTTACAAACACAGCCACTGCATCAGGATTTTCCTGAATGGCTTTCTCTACCTGTTCCAGCTTCATTCCCAGCGAAATACCAAGCCGGTTGTCCACATCCGGATTTACATAGATCGGTGTGGCTCCGCACAGTACAAGAGCGTTGATCACGCTTCTGTGTACGTTTCTGGGCAAAATAATCTTGTCGCCCTTCTTACAGCAGGTAAGAATCATGGTCTGAACCGAGGATGTTGTTCCCCCAACCATAAGAAATGCGCCTGCCGCGCCAAATGCTTCTGCTGCAAGCTGTTCTGCCTCCTTGATCACAGAAACCGGATGGCAGAGATTATCAAGGGGTTTCATAGAGTTTACGTCTATACTGACGCACTGACTTCCAAGGAAATTTACCAGTTCCGGATTTCCCCTTCCGTGTTTATGTCCCGGAACATCAAAGGGAACGATCCTCATTCTCCGGAATTGTTCCAGTGCCTCGTAAATTGGAGCCTTTTCCTGCGACATGTTTCAGCCTCCCTCCCGAAATTCATAGGAAATCCATTATTAAAACAAGTACTGTATTTTCCTATGGAGCAAAAAAACGCAGGCAGGCGCATAACTTTGCATCTGCTTGCGTTTATTATCTTTATTCTTATAATTTCTTCTATATAATGTAAATTTTAATTATAAAAAACAGATAATGGATTAGAGTCTATATAGCAAATATTTTTACTTTTACTACTCTTATTGACCGTTTCACAAGTTATGCATGCGATACGCATACCGGTTATAAAGTAACCAACTTATAAAATTTGAGCTTCTAACTCAATCAATAATGCAGTTCCCTGGACTGCGTAAAATATTTGCATGGAAGACTTTCCTGACTGTTTTCCATACGTATATATTTATACCATAAAACGACTTTATTTTCAAGAACTTTCTAAAAAATCATCCTGGGTGATGGAATTTTACCAGTCTGTTTTATTCCGGAATAACTTATAATGCATTTATTTCAATTTAAGTCCCCTGTTTCCTGTATTTGCCCTGAATTTAAAGGATTTTCCGGCTTTTCCCGTTATTCCGGATCTATGAACATGGCGTCCCCAAAGCTGAAGAAACGGTACCGCTCTTTTACTGCCTCCTCATAGGCAGCCATGATCCGGTCTTTTCCTGCAAGAGCAGAAACCAGCATCATCAGCGTGGACTCCGGTAGGTGGCAATTGGTGATCAGACGATCGATCATTTTCAACTGATAACCCGGATAAATAAAGATTTCTGTCCAGCCGCTTCCCGGGTGGAGAACACCGTCTTCATCTGTAGCGGATTCCAGGGTACGGCAGCTTGTGGTTCCTACGGAGATCACACGGCCTCCCTGTTTCTTTGTGTCATTGATCAGCTTTGCCTGATCCTCCTCTACTATGTAGAATTCGGAATGCATATGGTGGCTTTCCACGTCATCTACTTTGACAGGGCGGAAAGTTCCGAGACCTACATGAAGAGTCACATGAGCGATATTGACACCTTTTTCCTTTACTTTTTCAAGAAGCTCTTTAGTAAAGTGCAATCCTGCTGTCGGTGCTGCTGCGGAGCCTTCGTTCTTTGCATAAACTGTCTGATAACGGTTCTTATCTTTCAGTTTATGTGTAATATAAGGCGGCAGAGGCATTTCGCCAAGCTGATCCAGAATTTCTTCAAAGATTCCTTCATAATGGAACTGGATCAGACGGTTTCCCTCGTCCACCACATCAATGATCTCACCTTTTAAAATACCATTTCCAAATGTGATCTTAGCACCCGGGCGTGCCTTCTTTCCGGGTTTTACCAGACACTCCCAGATATCATTCTCTCTTCGCTTCAGAAGCAGGATCTCGATCAGTGCTCCTGTCTCTTCTTTATGTCCGTATAACCGGGCAGGGATTACCTTTGTATCGTTGATGACCAGGCAGTCTCCCTCTTCCAAATAATCCAGAACATCTGTGAAATGGCGATGCTCAATGCTGCCATCTTTTAAAGACAGATGCATCAGTCTGGATGAACTTCTGTCCTCCAGAGGATCCTGAGCGATCAGTTCCTGAGGAAGGTCATAATAAAAATCTGATGTTTTCATTTTATCTGCTCCTCTTCTTCCTTCCACTGTTTCCTTAACTGGCGCACATAGTTCCATTCTTTGTTTGTCAGATCAGCTTTCTTAAGAAGATCCGGGCGTCTTTTTGCCGTGCGGTAAATTGACTGCTCTCTGCGCCACTTTTCTATGTTTGCGTGATGACCGGACATAAGAACCTCCGGTACCTTTTTGCCATGCCACTCTTCCGGACGGCTGTACTGCGGATACTCCAGAAGGTTCCCTGCAAAGGATTCTGTCTCACCGGACTCCTGATTGTTCAGTACACCCGGAACCATTCTTGAAATGGAATCCATCATGACCATTGCAGGAAGTTCGCCGCCTGTAAGCACGTAATCTCCGATAGATACGTAATCTGTGACGATTTCCTCCAGAACACGCTCATCAATTCCCTCATAGTGTCCACAAAGGAATACCAGATCCTCTTCCTGCGCCATTTCTCTGGCCATAGCCTGGTTAAATACCTGCCCCTGAGGAGTCAGATATACAACTCTTGGCTTTTTTGCCGTACGGTTTGCAATCGCCTCATAAGCAAGGAAAACCGGTTCTGCCTGCATCAGCATTCCGGCACCGCCACCATAGGTATAATCATCCACTTTCTGGTGCTTATTGAATGCATAATCACGAATGTTCACTGCCTCCAGTGTGAGGAGACCTTTTGTGATCGCACGTCCGGTAATGCTGGTATTCATGCCATTTTCAATCATCTCCGGAAACAGGGTTAAAACATGAAAATTCATTTATATTAATCCTTTCATCAGATGAATGGTCATTACATTCTTCTCCACATCCACATCAAGGATACATTCCCTGATAGCAGGGAGCAGAATTTCTTCGCCTTTGGCATCCTCTACTACATAGACATCATTAGCGCCTGTTTCCATTACATCTTTCAGAGTTCCAAATTTGCTTCCGTCTTCGAGAACTACATCCATACCGATCAGGTCTGCAATGTAATATTCATCTTCTTCCAGCTCCTGCGCTTCTTCTCTCGGAATCCAGAGTTCTCTTTTTTTATACATCTCTATATCATTAATATTATCAATTCCCCTGAATTTCAGGATTACAAGGTTCTTGAAATACTTAACATTCTCTATTTCAAGCTTTCTTTTCTCTCTGCCTGTGTCAAGCAGAACATATTCCAGATCCAGAAATCTGTCTGCATCTGTGGTAGGATATACTTTTACTTCCCCGCGTATTCCGTGTGTCGTAGTGATCACACCAACTTTTAATAAATCTTCCATCTGCTGACTCCTATAATTTTCATATCATACGTCATTTGCATTCTGCTTTTATGCCTGCTCACAGCGAATGCTGATCCATATTCCAAATCCGCTTAAACCCAAATCAGGAGCCATGGGATGTTCCACAGCTCCTGACCCTTATTTTCATTGCAGAATATCTACAATCACTTTTTTGCTGCTTTTTGAAGAAGCTGCTTTTACCACAGTTCGGATCGCTTTCGCAATTCTTCCCTGCCGTCCGATAACCTTGCCCATGTCAGCAGGTCCGACTTTCAGTTCAACGATGATCGCGTCTTCCTTTTCTGTCTCAGTAACAACTACTTCATCCGGATTTTCAACAAGAGATTTTGCAATTACTTCCACTAATTCTTTCATTACATACCTCCCTGACCCGTCCCCTACGGACGCTGCAGAAATACCTTATCCTGGTATATCTGAATTATTTTTCAATTCCGGCATCTTTGAGGATTTTTGCTACAACATCTGTAGGCTGAGCTCCTGCTGCAAGCCATTTTTTAGCTGCTTCTTCATCAACTGTTACAGCGCTTGGCTCAAGGTTTGGATCGTATGTTCCGATTTCTTCGATACATCTTCCATCACGTTTGCAACGGGAATCTGCAACTACGATTCTATAAAAAGGTGCTTTCTTCTGTCCCATTCTTCTTAATCTGATTTTAACTGCCATTGTTTCTTTTCCTCCATTAAATAAAATATATTGTTTTCTTATGTTATATTACTGTTCAGCTATGAAACAGTAACTTTTATGTCAAAGCGTTATCCGCTTCGCTAACTTCTCAATTACAGTCCGAACGGAAGTTTAAATCCACCGCTGCGCTTACCGGCTTTTCCGCCCATAAGACCAGGCATCTGTTTCATCATCTTCTTGCTCTGCTCAAACTGTTTCACCAGACGGTTTACTTCAGAGACATCTACTCCTGCACCTCTGGCAATACGGTTCTTTCTGGAAATGTTCAGGATTGACGGATTGCTTCTCTCCTGAGGTGTCATGGAAAGGATAATTGACTTGGTTCTGTCCATGGCTTTCTCATCGATCATTCCCTCAATATCCTTCATCTTACCGCCCATACCTGGAAGCATATTCAGGATACTGCCGATACCGCCCATCTTGTTCATCTGTTCCATACTGGTAAGGTAATCGTTGAAGTCAAAGTCCATTTTCTTTAACTTCTTCTGCATGTCCTGCGCCTGTTCTTTACCGATGGAAGCTTCTGCTTTCTCGATCAGGCTCATGACATCACCCATACCAAGGATTCTGGAAGCCATACGTTCCGGATAGAACTGCTCCAGATCAGAAAGTTTCTCGCCCATACCTACATACAGAATGGGCTTACCGGTTACTGCCTTGATAGAAAGGGCTGCACCGCCTCGGGTATCACCGTCCATCTTGGTAAGAATGACACCGTCGATTCCTACTTTATCAGCAAATGTGCTTGCCACATTTACCGCATCCTGTCCGGTCATCGCATCTACAATGAGGATGGTTGCATCTACCTGAATGTTCGCCTTGATATCTGCAAGTTCCTGCATCATATCTTCATCAACATGAAGACGACCGGCTGTATCGATAAGTACGACATTCTGCTGATTTGCCTTCGCATGCTCTATGGCTGCTTTCGCAATATCCACAGGCTTCTGCTTATCTCCCATGGAAAATACTTCCACGCCCTGTTTCTCGCCGTTGACCTGCAGCTGTGTGATAGCCGCCGGACGGTAAACATCGCAGGCTACTAAAAGAGGTTTCTTACCTTTGGATTTCAGCTTACCTGCAAGCTTCGCAACTGTGGTGGTCTTACCTGCACCCTGCAGACCTGCCATCATGAACACTGTGATCTCATTTCCCGGGCGAAGAGGCAGATCTGTTGTCTCACTTCCCATTAATTTCACAAGTTCATCATTAACAATCTTGATCACCATCTGACCCGGATTCAGACCGCTCATAACGTCCTGTCCGATTGCCTGCTCCTGTACAGATTTAGTAAACTGCTTCACAACCTTAAAGTTTACGTCTGCCTCTAACAGAGCCATCTTTACTTCCTTAAGGGCAAGCTTAACGTCCTCCTCTGTCAGGCGGCCCTTGCTTCGCAACTTCTTAAATACATTCTGCAGTTTATCTGTCAAGCTTTCAAATGCCATATGTTATAACTCCTCTAAAATCTCATTGGAAATATTTACAATTTCATCGGAATGATATTCCCGGGCAAGTACACGGATCTGCTTTACCTGTGCCCGTATATTCAGGAATTTCTCTACAAGATGAAGCTTCTGTTCATACTCTTCAAGGGTCTTGTTGCATCTCTTGATCATATCATGCACACCCTGTCTGCTGATGCCCAGATCCTCTGCGACTTCACTCAGCGAGTAATCCTCCAGCACCACGCTCTCATAAACCTGCTGCTGTCTCTCTGTCAGAAGTTCTCCATAAAAATCATATAAATAACCTTGCTCTACAAACTTCTCCATCTGTAATCACCTTGACTATATTAACCTATTTCCAATGTGCTGTCAAGCATTTTCTCTTGACGAACTAAATTTTATCTTGTTTTGTCTTGTGTTATCCTGCGTAAAATCAACACTTCTCTGATTTGCCATCTTTTTGTCTTACTCCGTCTCGTGTCGTCTTTGTCACAAAATTTGTCACAGAAATTGTCACAAAAAGGCCAGAAAAAAGGCGCCATTACAGCACCTTTATCGTCTTTATCACCTCTTCCTGTTTTCGCTTTTTCTCCTCTGTCAGATGTGCATAAGTGTCAATTGTCACAGATGTTGATGCATGCCCCAGAATCTCACTGACAGCCTTAACATCAGCTCCAGCAGAATATGCCAATGTGGTATATGTATGTCTTGCCATGTGAGGACAAAAGTTTTCAAGCTTCTCTTTTCCATTTTCCTCTGCTTCTTCGTTGTATGATTCTATGATTCGGTTAATCAGATTTAAGAATCCAGGTTCATTCCAGACACGCCCAACAGAATTTGCAAATACAATGTCTGATACCTGCCTCCTGATGTTTCCGGAATCATCTACAAAAGGAATTGACATCGTAGGACCTGCATTCCTCATTTTTTCTTTCAGAAGCATTTTTCGTACCTCATTATTCATCGGAATCGTTCTGACTGATGTTCTGCTCTTCGGAGAAGCCAACGCCATAGTAAAACCGAAGTCTTTTTTCCGGTAACGGTTGACCGTCTTATCAATGGTAAGCATATTATTTTTAAAATCTACGTTATCCCATGTAAGCCCGGCAAGCTCTCCTATCCTTACTCCTGTATTAAATAAGAAAATAAATTCTGGATAAGCATAAGAATACTGGGGACTTGTCTTTACATAATCCATAAACAGCTTTATCTGATCTGATTCTATTGCTGTACGTTTCTTTGCTCCTGTCTGAGGTATCTGGAGATTTCTGGCCGGATTCTTCAGTATCACATCTTCATCCACTGCACATTCAAATACTGCATTTAAACAGCTTTTTAAATTCGTCATGGTAGAAGTTTTCTTTCCATCCTTAATCATTCCATTGACGATTTTCTGGCAGTCCACCTTTTCAATCTTACAGATTGGCTTCTTGCCTATTGTTTTTCTAATATATGTATTGTAATAGGATTTATAGTTGGTGCAGGTTGTCGCTTTACGCCCGCTCTTGGCAAATGTCTCAAACCAGTAATCAAAATACTGATTTAATGTCTCTTTTGCTTTCTTTGTGTTGAACCTTACCCCTTTATCAATCTTACATAACAAATCATTCTCCTGCTTACGGAGATCTGCCAGACTGGCAGCTGTAATTGTCACACGCTCTCCGTCAACCATCTTACGGAACATATATCGCTGATTCTTTTCATCGTAGTATTCACCTACGCGAAGGTTTCTACCTTTAATGTCTTTTCTTGCCATAGTAATACCTTTCTTATATTAAGGCAGGGCAGCAGTCCGCCGCCCTTGGTTGTCTTATTTAATTCCCAGAAAGCTACACACAAATCTGAAAATTATATACGTTTGGTCGTAATCTGCTTTCTCTAACATCTCTATGATTTTCTTTTTGTAGTCCATCTCAACGGTCCCCTGTTTCTTAATACTCTGGCAATGAATCTATAGAAGAATTCAAGCAGGCTATCATCATTTATTTTATCTATCATCTCAATAATTTCCTTCTTATAATCCATATTAGTACCCCCACTGCTTCTTAAATGAGACAATTACGTTATACAAAAATTTCAGAAATTTCTCGCTCTGGATTTCATTCAGAAAATTTTCAATTTCTTTTTTATAATCCATGCTATGCCTCCGCCACTTTCGTATTATCTTTTATTCTCTTTAGTATCAGATAATTGGAAAGGTTATGTACTCTTTTGAGGTCTTCCAGGTCATTCATCATTAAAGCATCTGTAATCAGCCAGAAACGTTCCTGCTCCTCCTCTGGCAGTTCCATAAATGCTTCATGGCCGGAACAAGCCACCTGAAAGAGTTCTGCCAACTCATAGGTGTGCTGTAATGATCTTCTGTTCTTGTTGTTCTGAACAACTTCCATGATTGCTTCCCTGCAAGGGATCTGGGTTAAATTACACTTCTCCATTGTTTTCTGCCTCCTGTTCCTTTTTAATCTGCTGGTTACAACAGCCTCTAACAAATCCAAAAGCTAAATCTAATAGTTTTACATCATCCATTCTTAACACCATGCTAATAATATCTGACTGTCTGGATAATACTATAGCCTGTTTGCGACACACATTCCAATTTTCTTCCCAGTCTTTTGCCTCTTCCTTTGCATCTTCCAACTGCTTTTTAAGATCTGCAATAATCTCTGTTGCCATGACCACACCTACACCGTCTGTTTCCTGTGCCGGAACACCTGCAGTCTGCATCACTTCTGTTTCTTCCTGTGTCATTAATACTTCCTTTTTACTCATATCTCATTCTCCTTATCCAGTTCTTTAATATAATCGCATACCTTGGCAACCACAAAGCCGCTGATAAAAATTGTAAGAACATCCATTACTGATATCATTTTGTTTGTTCCTTTCCTTTATTGTCTGAGGGGAATGAGTATGTTATAATACGCACAACCCCTCAATTTAGCTGAATGTCGGGTTACTTTGCCTTTATCAGAGTTGCCGCTCTGGTAAGGGCTTTTTATTAAATTGTTTCTACCTGAGATTCTCCGAAGAAACTTGCCTTATACTCTGCACCGTCTCCCCGGCTTCCCCAGATAAGAGAACATCCGAATAATGCCTTGGAACCATGAACCACTTTATATCCCAGTTCTTTCCATTTAGCAAAAGTATTCGTCTCTTCAGTGATTCCTGCTGCCTGCTTCGCGTTTTCGATACGCTTTGCATTGATTTCCTCAGCCTTTGCGCTCAACCATGCTCTATGAAGAGCTTCTGCAAAGCGGATGTCCTTTGTCTTGCGGTAAATCTTCCATGCTTTCAACATGATCTTGCTGAGATTGTACTTCATATTGCTGTCCTCCTTTGCTTTTCAAGGTCCCTCAGCCCTTCAAGCATCTTCCTGACTATTGATATGCCCTATTGCGATTCTCACAGGTATATGGCTTGAAGTATTGGGGACTTTCGGCTCTCCCGGCTGTTGTCTGTTCCCTTGAACTGATTATATTATACACAAAATTAAGTGTATATTCAATTGGTTTTATGCACAAATTTAAGTGTATATTTTTATTTATTTTATGCACTTGTTTTTGTGTACATACAATGTTATACTAACTATGGTGGAAAAGTAGACTATTCCCAATACACGCCACCAGAAGGGAGCATTATATGCCAATTAGTTACAAAAAATTGTTTTTACTATTAGAAGAAAATGGTTGGACCACCTACCGCATTCGCAAAGAAAAGTTAATTGGTCAAGGAACTCTTACCGCATTAAAAAATGGTACTGGCGGACTGGACAGCAAGACTATAGCTCGAATCTGTAAAGAACTTAATTGTCAACCAGGAGACCTAATGGAATATATCCCAAAGGAAGATTAATCATAAACCTTCGCGGAACATTATTAAGGAGTTTACTAATGACGCAACAACATGATTATGATTTCAATTTCAAAGAAGAATTTAAAATTTATCAGCAAATTGGTACTAACGCTAGCTGTCAAACCTACCATGATTGGCGCAACCATATTCTTACAAAATATCACTCTTGTAACTGTACTAAGAACACTCTTGATAACTTTTATTACTATTTAAACCGAGAATTAAATTCCGTAAAAACATCAAAAGATATTTGGAGCAACTGCATTTTTCCATTTGTTGCAATTTTCCTCAGTGTTACAATGACCTTTATTTTTTCAATTGTAGGTTCCATTAACACCTATAATAATGCTATAAACAGCATATATGACTTAGAATACATGCAACAATATGGAGAAACCTACAAATCAATTTTAAATGCTTTCGACCAGAACCTTACTTCTGCAATGCGTTTTTATGCTGTAGGTGCATTTTTTTCTATAATGATCGGAATCTTTGTTTTTACGCTTCTCTCAATTAGCATTCAACATAGTAATCAAAAATACTATTTTTATTGTGATTATATGAAAATTATCGAAGAGCTTTTAAAAAGCAAAAATTTACTCTCCACTGCTGCCGGGGAATCCGTAAACGGTTACATCAAAAAAGCAGTAGATCAACGGATGGAACGTGACAACGCATAACTGATATTATTCACGAAAGGATGTGCTCTCATGGCAAAACGTTTATACACCTATGATGATATTATGAATCTGCCTGATTTTATCCGGGTAGAATTGATTAACGGTGTAATTCATACAGATGACTGGACAAATCTGGAGGTTGATGAGGAAGTCTTTCAGAATCCACCATCTGAAGATCATCACGTCACTTATCGTCTCTCCATCGTAAAAAAATAAAACAATACCTGATATTTTACTGTTCTATTTGCATAGGAGGATTCCATGAGCCTTTTCAATAAAATTAAAAGTGTTTTCAATTCATCATCTGATGATGTCCCTGATGCTCAAACCATCTATTTCAAAAATGGAGAGATGTACAAAGTATATCCCTCTGATAAAGAAAGCTGGTACGATGCCAGATATCTGGTTTCAGATGGGGTAAAATATGATCTGGAGAATCTGGACGATTTAAAGCGCATCCCTGTACCAAAATTCCCGCCACATCAAAATATAATGGAGGGATATGGCGTTACCGGAAATTTAGACTATGTTTTAAGAATGAAAGCTGGAAACTTTTATAATCGCAAAGATAAAATAATGTGTTCTGCCTGTTTATGGAAATGCACCGAATTAATGCTCGCCCATCCTTTGTCTTGGGAGGAAAGTCATTTTTATCGAATAGTACAGTGGCATGTGGAAATGGGAATGTTTGACGAAGCCGACAAGGCTGAGAAATATATATATTCTGTACTTGATCATGATGCAAACTATCAGCAATTGATCAATCATATAAAAGATAATCCTGAATACAAAAAACAGCAGGAGGCATTTCATAAGAAAAATTCGATGCGTAAAGAATACTATCATATTTTTTATGAGTTACCTGAACTAGCTCCCAAATCTTTTAGCGCTTATAGTAGAATGAAAAATGCTCAAACAAAAAATTTTCTCAAACTTAAAGATCAAGCAATAAAACATGGGATTTCGATAAGCTAGAACTGAATACAGTATATTTATCCAGGCAGCCAGTAGAGCGGCTGTGGTTCCCCTGATCCTGAGCCTTGACAGGAGGGGATGCTTATGAGCGATTACGAGATATTTATGATAATCCTGACAACAGCCAGCTTAATTGTATCTATCCTTACATACACACATAAGAAATAGCCGCCCTGCTCTCTGGTAAAGAATAGGCGGCTACATCTTAGCTAAACATATTTGCCAGGACGGGGAACCTTGACTTCCCTTACTGGCTGTCTTGATAAGTATATTATATGCCAGTCCCCAGAATTTGTCAATTTCCATTTGCCCACACTCTCATCTGCTGCCGCTTCGCCTATTCAATTTATTGGGATCCTTCTCAGCATTTCCTTTATGTTTTCCACACCTTTCATTTCTTTGTAATAATCGTCTATTTCTCTTTATTCTACCTTACCCTATACAAATATACCCTTACACTGTTTCCATCCATTTTCGCCTTGTTTTATGCCTGTACTCTGGGCAAATAAAACATTTCACGCCGTACACTGTAAATACCGCATAGCTTCCAGCCGATTCTTGCAGTCCTGGTAAATATCTTTGTAATTACGTCCTGCTGCCATGCCAGTTCTTAAAGTATGCGCTATCAGATGTTCCACCAATGACAGATCATCTAACTGACTTCCGGCAGCAGTTGTCTTGTCAGTGATTCCTACACTCTTATATGCCAGTCTGGTATAATTGCTGTAATAGTGCTCTGCGTGAGTGCTTCCCTGCGCTCTGGCATATTCCACAAATTCCTTGATAACATCCGTCTCTGCTCTTCTGGTGGTTCTCTCTTCCTGATCTGCTATCTGATAAGCAGCAGTATTCTTTTCATAAACAAGTCTTTCCATCCGGTTGAACGCATCAATATACTTCCATTTCCAGGCATCCGCTTCTTTTCCAGTAAAACCAAATGCCAGGAACACAAAGCCATCTTTATTCAACAAATACTTTTTATTATATTTTCCGGAAGCATCTTTATACTTAGATGGCTTGATGCACTGAACGCAATTTTGCGTTGAGTCATTTGCCAATAAATTCTCTATTGCTCTAATGACATCTGAATGCCTTTTTCCAAATTTCTCCGCTACCTGTAAACTATCACATACTGCCTGTTCATTTTTAAGATATACTAAATCGTCTATAACAACGCTCCTTTCCGCTCTGCAATTATTTTCAGAGCTATATAAACCAATGCTTCAAGTTTTTTCAAGTTCTATTTCGGAAATAACTGTACTGTTATGGGGCTACATATAAAAAATCTCAACATTTCTCAACAACCATGAGTAAATATGTTATTGCTTTTCGGCTATATATGCGGAAATGCAATCTTTTTCCAACATAATGCTGATTCTTCATGCTTTCCTCATGCTTCGTTATCCATTCGCACGTATTATAATAGCCCCATATCCTTGCAGTACTGTAATATTTTCACCTAATTTTCCATTCTGTTGCTAAAATGGATATCTTCCACATGCTTGTAGTGCAGACTTGAATAATGCCAGTGTTTTTCGCTTATATCCGTAAACATCTGAATGGCATTTGTAATTCTGGTCAATTCCTTTTCTGGCAAGAATCTGAAATGCCACGCCCTTAGATATACTGTAAAAGAGATCATCCTCAATCATAGGGTTACATTCATGCGCACACTGTAACAGCAGTAGCTTATCCGGCAATTCCAGATCAAGGCAATACTGTTTCAGTTGTCTGTCCTCCCCCTCTTTAAATCCATAGTCTGCATAAGTTGCTTCTCTAGTCCGCATAATTTCTTCCTCCTTGTGTTATTTTTTATTTGTTTAGCCTTCAAAGATTCCGAAGCCTGTCCGGTTCCTGTATTGTCCGTTCTGATCGCGAAGCCAGCGGATAAATTCATTTCCGTCAATATTCAATACGATATACTGAGGCGAACCACTACCGCCATTTCCAGATTCTTTCAAAGCTTCCATCATTGCCTGTTTCATCGTCGACAGTGGAGATACAACCTCTGTCTCACGCTTGTTATCACCGAGGATTGCGGCAAACTCTCCGGCGTTACGTGGCACAACTGTACCTTTTGCCAGGTACGGAATCTGTGGTGCTGTCATAGCAGGCATTCTATAGCTTCGAATGCTTCTGGCAATTCCTCCAGATATACTGGATGTTGAATGGCTTTTTCCTATATTCCGGAATATATTGTTAATCCTGTTGACAATCGCCTGGGCATTATTGTATAAGACAGTCGCCGCTGACATCATTCCGTTATTCATTCCGATCAGGAAGTTATAGCCAATGTTGTATAAATTACCTATGCTGTTACTGATACGGGCACGGAAATCTCTGAAGAACGCAAATGTTGATGAAAAAGCAGCATTCAGTTTATCTCCAAATCCATGACCACACCAGTCTGCCAACTGCTCAAACCATCTGGACGGGGAATGCGCATCTACAGCTGTCTGAGCTGGTTCCTTGACTGATTTTTCCATCATATCTGTTACAGATGTATTCACATCCGGTGAAACTTCTTCGATTCCCTTTTGAAATCCCTCTCCGGTGTTCTTTCCCAGCTCTTCTCCATCGGATTTCGCTTTGGATTTTGCATTTGTTGTATCTACACTTGCTAATGCGTCTTTATATGCATCCTTAAGCTTCTTATTCTCCAGCAAAGCACTTGTATAACCAGTTATAAAATAACCTCCCGTATCCCAGCCAATCTGCTGTTGTTCCGGAAGCGCTTCCTGGATCCCAGTTTTCAGACCTGCATCTAACGTGGATTTCGTTTTCTCCTTTAATGTTCCTGCAGAATCTTCGATTCCCTGTCCATACTGAACCATCTGACCATTTGCCAGCTTATAGAATCCATCTTTATCTGAATCAAGGCCTTTATTTACAATTTCTTCATGAATTGCAATAGCCTTTTCTCCAAGAATCTGTTTTCCGTCTTCCCAGATACCGCCCATTTCATCAATCGCATTGGCAGATTTCAAGATCAGGTCTGCAAAGCTTACCTTGTCTGTCGCAGTCTGCAGGGAATCCAATTTTTCAATCAGAGAGCTTGTCTCTGTATCCTGTATTGCCTGAGAGAAAGTTTTTGTTTTCCCGGTTGCTTCGTCAATAGCTCCTGTAGAATTTGCCATTACAGCATATAATTCACTCAGATTCACATCTGTGTTTCCTATAGAGCTTGCAAGCTGATCGGAAGATACTCCCGCCTCTACCAATGCATCCCTGAGTTGACTGATAGTCTCCGCCGGTGATGTATCAGAAGAAATTGCACCGACCTTTTCATAAAGCTGCTGCATAGCTTCTCCTGATACAATGCCCTGCTCCTTAAGGTCCTCCAATACAAGCTGAAAGTTTGAAAGCAGTTGTTCTGTACTTTTCAGCTCATCATTACTGGATGTCGTTTTCTCAGAAGCCGCAGCACCTGCTGCTACACCGATTCCTATCGCAGAAGCAAATTTTAAAAATACGCCACCTGCTTTTAATGCAGTAATTGCTCCACTCACACCATCTGAAGCAGCTGTTGTAAAAAGAGCCTTAAATGCTTTTGTTAATGTTCCGATCAGCTTCGCAGAACCAAACGCAATGACTAGCCCATCTACAAATCTGCCTGCCGGTGTTCCTGCCAGTCCAGACAATAACCCGCCTATGGCATTTATCATGACTGTGGCAGCAGTTTTCAATATCTCTGTCCATGGAAGTTCCGATAAAAATTCCCCTATACCTTTTCCAAACTCCTGAAAATTCTCAAGAGTCATTACATCAGTCAGTGTTTCGCATAACTTCTCAATAAACTCACCAAGCGCCGCTCCATTTGCTTTCCAGTCCGTTTCTGTCAGGAATGTAGTTATTCCATTTTTGATATTATCGGCAAAACCAGTCCAGTCAAATGTATCTGTAAAGTTCTGCAGGGATGTGAAGATTCCATTGATTGAAGTTGCAAGGGTATCTCCTATCTCAGCAAGGTCTATACGATGAAAAGCACCATTTAATGTCTCTGCCAGGGATATTCCTATGCTAGCCCAGTTTAATTCATGTACCGCTCCGTTTAATGTGTCCCAGAGCACCATTACACGATTACCAAAGAACCGTCCAACTTCTTCCCATGAGGTTGTATCCATAAGCCCGTTGACCGCTTCGTCAATGCTCTTTCCCAGATTCTTAAAATCCGTTTTTTCCATGAGCAGATTCATTGTCCGAACTATTGTATTCAACCCCTCACCCACGGTATTTCCAAGATATGTCCAATCAATCTCGTCAACCATAGAATTAAAGATACCAGTGATTGCATCAACACCTTTTTCGATTTTTTTACCTACGTTGCTCCACCTAATTGCTTTATTGACTTTTTGCAGACCTTTATTAATCTGATTTCCAAGAAGTTTTCCAATGCCTTTCCAATCCTGTTTTTTAATAAGTTTCTTGATTCTATCTGCAAAATCTTTGATCTTGCTTTCGATAGGAACATTTTCAAACATATCTTTCGGATTAAGTGCTGAAGTAGGCGTATTTGTATCTGTCAGTGTGGTATCTTTTTTGCCAACTACGTTTAACTCGTCAAAAGCTGCAATATTATTCTTAGTTGCCTTTTCAAGCTTTTTCTGTGCTTTCGCTTGTTTATTTGCAGACTTAGTTGCACTATCAGAGGATTCTGATGTACTTTCTAAAGATTGCGCATAGTTCTGTTGTACAGCTTTTGCCTGTGTAAATGTTGTCTGACCTGTAAGAGCCGCGAAAAACATTCCAACAGATGTAGCCGCCTTTGAACACATATCAATAAATCTTGATAAAAGCGGTGTTATTACTGTCAAAATTGGCGCAAATGCCGTTGCTAAACTGTTTTTAAGTCGTGTCAGCGCAGACATTAACGTTGATAGACTATTATTTACTTCTCCTGTCTGAGTAGCCAAATCATACCTTGCAAGATTCTTAAAACCTTCCGTAACAGCAGAACGAAGTTTATTAACCAAAGCATAAACACTACGAATTCCAAGAGAATATTTTAATATAGTTTTTAATAGATTTTTTATATTTCCAAATGTTCCATTTTTATCGCTTTTTGTTTTCTTCAAATCAAATATGGCATCCACTGCCTTCTTCATTGCCGAAACCATACTTTTGACAGAAGAGCCTGCTTTTTTTAGTGCTGTTCCCATATTCTTCACTGCAACACCTACACGTGCAGCAGCTTTTTGAAGATTCTGCATAACCGAAATGAGATTATTATTCTTTTTTTGGTATTCTTCTACTTTATTTTTTAAATTATTGTACGAAGAATACAATCTTCCGTTTGTATGTTCAAGTTTTTGTGACTCTTCGTTGTATTTTCGCAACGTATTTTTGTAAGAGTCTGTTGATTTCGGATTCAGATATGCAGCACCTGATGCCTGCATTTCTTTCTGTTTATTCTGCAGTTTTTCCATATCCGCCCATATCCGATCCAATTGCTTATCCAATTCCTTAACAGGACCTGAGTCAACCGGAAATCCCATATTAAGCCACTCACGTTGTTTAGACTCCACTTTATTGAAATCTGCTTCCAGAGCTTTAATCTGACTTGAAATTTGTTTATATTCTTCCGTTTCTACTTTATTCTTACCCAGTTCATCCAGCTTAGATCTTAATTCTGCAACTTTTCTTTCTTGTTTTTCATAGCTCTGATAAAGATTGTTAACTGCTGTAATCTGTCTTTGAAATGAGCCTCTCGCTGTTTCTCCCATTTTTGATACCTGGGCGGTAATCCTTGTCATTCCCGCTTTGATTGTATTTAAACTATTAGAAAGACCATCTGTCTGGATCCGAGTATCAATGATGATTGAGCCATCAGCTGCCATATTATCTACCTCCCGACTATTTGAGGTCAGGGTACCAGTTTCAAATTACCAGTACCGAGTTATAAATTAGGGCTATCCTGTTTCCAGAACAGCCCGCATTTTCTTATTTTGCTTCGTCTTTTTTCGTGTATTTAGCAGTATATTTGTCAATCCGTTCCTGCTGCTTCTTTTCTCTTTCAGCTAATTCCTTTTCAATGATTCCGCCAATTACAGTGATAATCTGTTCGGCAAATGTCTGTCCATCTTCCAGAATTGTAAATGGATGAGTAATTTTAAAGAAGTTCTCCGATACAGGAGCACCAAACAGGAAATCTATCTTTTCCCCAGCTTCTTTCTCTAACTCAGGAAGAATCTCTTCCAGATCCTCCCCTTTCATTTTGTCGCCTACACTTGCGAAAAACGCCGCTGTCTCTTTATATCTGGTCAATATTCCGGCATCTGTAGGAACAAACCGGAACACTCCCATATCATTTCCATCCTGATCTACAATCTCATAGCTCTTAGCACCTGTATTAAATGTTATCTTCTCTGCCATTACTTATCGCCTCTCCCTCATATTTTTGAAGTTCCGTTTCAAGTCTCTGAAGTTTCCTGTAATCCTGCGCAAGTTTTCTACATTTTTCTGCCATCTCTGGAAGGCCCTGTCTTAATGCTTCAATCGTTACAGAAAGCATTCCCGATGACTTCTCCAAATCATCAAGTGCCCGTCTGGCAGAAGCATTTATTGCCGCCTGAAGCTTGTCCTGTTCATATTTTCTACTTTTCTTCATTCTGATACGTCTCATTGTCTTTCCCCCTTACCGCATCATAAATAGCTGCTAATTCCATGACTGCAACCAACATCAACGTGTTAAGTAAAATCACATGTATCATCTCCTGTCCTATCGTGATACATATATTATCTCACATTTTGTGAGAACAGCTCTCTACCACTTTTGGGCATTTTTGTTATTTCGACTGTTCATCGACAGTTCAAAGGCAACTGACTTTTCGCAAAGATCGCGATTCAATCTGATATTCTCGCTTGTTCGAACACTCTAAGTTCTCGCCGCTTCCTCGCCGCTTTAATTCCATTTCTCACGGGTTCGTCACGGCTTTGTGTGGCTTTCCTGCGGTTTCATTATCAATAACAGGGATCCTCAAAATAGTGGATACCCCTTTTTATAACTTTTCACTGCTTCCTCACTGCTTCAATCAGACCAATACCGTAAAAATCAGTAATAACGCATGACCGTAAATGACCGTATTTCTCATAATAGGTCTTTTATTGAGCCGTAGGTTCGGCAGCAGGATTTTTATTAAATACTGGCATCATCTCTTCTCTCTATTTTATCGGCTCATTTAACCTTTTTCTTCCTTTACCCTTACAACTTTACCTTAGTTGCATTACAATTGGTTTTTGCTCTGTTTTATTCCCATACTCCTGTATTTTCAGATATATTGTGGCTTAGCCTTTCCCTCATCTGCTGACGCTGTTCCTCTGTATACTGTTTCGGTGGTGAAATCCGTATCCAAGCTACCGGAACATGAGCACAAATACTTCCGTCCTCATTATCCGCAATAATCTGACAATCATCAGGATGTTTCTCTGACAGCTTGCGGATTACTGACTTATACCGGCCCTGAGAGAATGTTAATGTTGCTTTAGTACCATTAGTCATAAATTCAATTACATTTTCGTTACAGCCATCCATAAAAATCTCCTTTTCGTTTTGTTCGATAATATTTACAGTCTTATTTTTCGGGGTTCGCTCAGGTTTCGTTCTAACGCATTTTACTCTTTTAGGGGCTCCGAAATCTCCGAATGTCTATGCGCGCGTAATCGTGTCATTAAACTCTTTTACGTGCGCGTTATCGTGTTACAAAATTCCCATACTCCCGTCATTTTTTGTCTAAAAATCCATCAATTTGTAATCATCTTTAATATCATCAGGCAATCCCTTAAAAAGGAAATTCTGAGGCATTCTTCGCAATGTTCCAATAATTTCAAATCGCTGTTCACTCTCCAACATGGCTGTTATTTCTGGACATTCTTCAACATTCTTTGTATACCATGACTTCTGTTGTGGCGGAGAATACCGGGGATCATCACGCACATACAGGAACAGCCACTCTATACACAGGCTCATTGTAAATTGAACATGCAACCCACATTCGTAATAATATTGAGCTATCATTAATGCATCATGAAGTGTAGTTGTTATCCGCTCTGGCTTCTGATAATGTCCTTCCGGGAAATATTCAACCCTGCATTCATTCTTCATAAAACTCCATGGAGCAATGGATACAAACGGAGCATGATCCGCCTGCACTTTCATTACCATCTGAGCTCTTTGGTATAAAGCATCAAGCCTTTTAATCAACGGACTTCCCATAATTCACCACCGCCTTTAAATATGCAAATCCTTTGCCTGTTTCTTCGTACCATTATGGCCCTGTGATTTCTTTCTGGCATTTTCCCTTTTGCAAGCTCTCAACCACTGATGCAGCTCCGGCACACTCGTAGCTCTTATCGTTACACGCTTATTTCTTCTCGGCATTTAATACTCCTTCCTATCAGATTAGACTTGTCCGATTCATAAATCTATCATTTACCCCTCTTCTGTGATTTCTGTTCTTGTTCTACACGTGACATCAATTCTTCCATAGCTTCCAGACGTTCAATCATATCTACATTTTTTGTCCACTGAGAACACTGAGACAATGCCGCATTAGCTACGTTCACTCTGATCTGTGCCGGTACTTCCGTATCAATAGCCGTATTGACCAACACTGCTGCACATTCTCCAAGTTTACCTTGCAGATATGCAATCGCTCCCGTTATAGCTTCATTCCTTGCCTCAGAATATTTGCGCTGAAAACTGTCTGTATGAATTACAGTATAGATTGTAGGTCTGGGAATCTTCGTCTTTTTAGATATCTCACTTATATTCGGGCATGTTAAAAACGCCTGCACTAAGATGTCCTCGCGTGCCTCTGCTGATATACCTCTTGCCATAATAATCACCCCCTAACTAATCAATGATATTTCAAATACATAAAAACAGACGGTTTTGACAGGTTGTCGATCCGAGAAGATGTTAATATCTGTTAATGTTTTCGGCTATATACTGAGAAATACTAAGTTTTCTTAAGTTCCTCCCATATAGAGTGATATGTGGGGTTTTGTCAGGTTCTGCCAGCATCGTCTACTACAAATCTACTGTTTTCACCAGTAAATCAAATTCATGAAGTGCTTTCCGCTTATAACCATAAAAATCATTTTCAGTGCATGGAAGTTCACATGAATTGCTGTTTTTGAATATCTGGCGATATCCCACGCTTTCTGTAAAACTCTTTACCAGATGCGAAGCAAGAAAGTCATTTGCTCTGTTGCATGCTTCGATTACTAAAGAATAATACTGTTTATCTTTTACCATTTCTTTGAGTTCTGCTGCCCGTCCCGGCGTAATCCCATAATCTTTCAATTTCATTTTTCTGATGCTCATTGGTATAGAGTCCTCCTGTCCTGTTTGTGGTATAATAGCTTACAGAAAGACTCACCCCTTTTATACGGTCCTGCGTCAGTTACTTTGACTGATGTAGGACTTTTGCTTTGCGCTCCAGATCTGACGCAACATTGCACAAGACATCCCGGCACAACTGGCAATTATATTGCGATTCTATTTCGTGAAGATCATCTACCAACTTCGACCAATATGTATCACCCTGCGGAGCACCCGGCGGGTAATGTGATTTATATACCCGCCAGGCAGCAGTAAATATATCGTATACCTGTCTTAGTTCTTCTACTTTGTCCAATTATTACTCCTCCGGCATCACATAGACTTTTTCTCCGCTCTTATACTGTTTGAGCATATCGTTTAAAACTTCTTTAGCACGATCAATGTTCCCATATTCCCCAATAGTAGGATCTAAAGTAGCCGTTGTTGAAACAACCATTCCTTTTTCGCCACATGCTACAATCCAAACCTTTTTGGGAAAATCAATTATCTCATTTCTGTTTTGTGTGAATACTTTCAATTTCTGTCCTTTCCGGCGGTTCATTTGCCTATAAAATTTTTTAATCAAAAGGTATCTCCATTTGTTCTATCTGACTTATCGAAATAAATCCATCTTGATCTGTTTCCCATCCATAAGGCTTTCGGAAATCCTCACGATTATCGCTAATTCTTTTTGACGCTTCGTCATAATAAAGGGTTACTGATTTTTCTCCCACCGCAAGCTTTCCTGTTAAACGATTTTTAGAAATCGTTAATAATCGTTCTGTGTCTGGCATTTTTTTATCTCGCTTATAGGTCATAACAACGTCAACTTTATTAGTAATATCCGAGCTTCCACTAACAACGTCGTTATCATCAGCGCCAAGGCTATTTTTCCGGGGATGAACGACTAAAATTACCGCAACATTATAGTTCTTGGCAATTTTAACCAGTTTATCAACAAATTTACTTTGAGCACGGTATAAATCTATATCTAATCCGATATCAAGTGCCGTCATCAGGTTATCCAACAATACCAATTGAATCCCATATTGCTGTATTGTTTTTTCAATGGCAATAAGCAAATAATCAAGCTCACTATCTTCTGTTGACTGATTATCAAATAGATATGCCCGTCCGCGATACCATTCAGAGATTTCGTAAACCTTACTATCTGGAATAAAATAATTTACGAATCCAGCTTCGCGCGCACGGTCAATCACATTATGCTGTCCTGCAATCTGAAAATCCAACCAACGCTTAAAGAAATAATCCGGCAACTCCCCAGAATACGCAAAAACAGCTTTTCCATCGTTAAGTGCGTTTGCTAATATCTGAGAACCAAGTGTACTTTTACCATCACCTCTTTTACCTGTTAAGATTACTGTTTGCCCTAAATAAATTCCACCTGAGAGAACCTTATCAATTCCTTTAATTCCTGTTGATATCTTCGGAAGTGAAAATAAGTCCACTGCCTTAATATCGGCAATTTCTATCACTCGATCAATTAATACTGTTTTCGCCTGCTCAACTGCCCTACGAACTGCGTCTTTTCCATATTTGCATAATAACTCATTAGCATCTTTGCACCCTCTATAGTCCTGCCGCTGAACTGCCTTAACAGTTCCCCTGAATCGCTTTCTCATTTCATCCAAAAGAGTAATTATCCCGTTTTCACAATCCCCGAACACAATTAACGTATCAAAATTTTGCATCCAGTCCCAGCAATAAGGGATCCATGTAAAACCATTTTTCCCAAAGGGAACAGAAACTGCATTTTCTATTCCAGATTCCGTAACTGATAAGCTGTCAAGTTGTCCCTCTGTGAGTATCAGGGTTTTATTGTCCAGATTACACTGATACATTCCAAACAAGATAGGTTTACAGTTTGCTTCACACCATTCTTTCCCCTTGTCCACTGTCGGATTAAAGTCTGTTTTTCGGTATTTTATAAACTGCATATCTCCTTTTTCATCCAAGAAAGGGAATACCAGAATATTCTCATGTTTACTCTGAACCGTAATATGATATTTTTCTGCTGTAGCAGCAGTGATTTTTCTGCTTTCCAGATATGTAACAGCTTCCGGCTTAGGCTTTATAGGCTCCATCTTCTTAAACTGCCGAAATCTTTTCTGTTTTCCCGTTCGGTAATACGCATCTATGTCTTTTCCTAAACTGAAATAATCAAAGTCTCTGGCAAGCGTAACCATATTCCCCGAAACAGAACAAGAGGACCTGAGACATTTAAACTGTCCGGTAACCAAGCTAATAGAAAATGTCCCTTTGTCTCCATTTTTTCCACCTCTGCAATACGGGCAGGACAGAAGCTGAAGTTCATCCCCTCTCTGCTTAGATTGGATTCCAGAGACTCTGGCAAATTCATAGGCATCTTCTTTCTTGAATTCATAATATTCCATTATCCCTCACTCCATAAATCAATAGGCTTCTCCTCCGGTTCTTCCGCCGTAACTTCAACACATGGTTCTGATTCTTTGATATAATCACGCCACCTGACATTAAAAAATGTGGATCCATACATGATATATCTTTCTGCCGTTCCATTTTCCTGTATCTCCGTTATGTATGAATTAACAGCTCCAAGAACAACCTCTTCTCCTGCTTCATAAAGCTCCTTTTTAGTCTTTTGCGTTACGGCCGATTTCCCTACCTTCCGTGGATATGATTTCCAGACTTTTTCGAAGAAATCATCACAATATTTTGTTTTTATATTTGTAGTTTCTTTTTGTAGTTTCTTGGGTGTCAATTCTGTCACTAGTTCTGGTGTCAACTCTGTCACTGGTGCAGTGTCATTTTTGTCACTGGTGTCAATTCCGTCACTAGTGTCATTTTTGTCACTAGTAATTAACCATTGTCGAACATTTTTGTTAAACATCAATTCTGCCGTTACTCCTTTCTTTTCGGAATTCATGCAAATGATAATTTTATTCTCCTGAAGTTTTCTTAATGCCCTCTTTACAGAACGCAAATCACAATTCGACCATTGAGCTATAAAGGAAGCTGATAGCCTATGTGATTTACGATTAAATCCAAATGTGTATCTTAAAACACACCAGATTACTTTTTGATCTGTACTATTTAATGGCAACTTGAAAAGCTCATCTACAATTTCATTTGCTATTCGCATAAAGCCATTTTCAAGTTGCGGATTCTCCATCTCGCTGCTCCTCCAGTTCTTTCAATATACTCATAGAATCGCCACCTTACTCAGAAATTTCATCTAAGTACTTTTTTACCTTACTTACATTCCACAAAACCCGTTTTCCAACATGAATTTTGGCGCCTGCTGCTGTACCAATTTCTACTGCTGTCGGATATCCAGCACTAAGTAAACTCTGTAATCCAGCCGTATCTACCGCTAAATTATTTACTGAAACAATCTTTACATTTGTTTTTCTCATACTTTTCTCCTTTACTGCTCAATAATTTCCGTTACATCAACACCAAGAGCTTTTGCAATACGTCCAACTGTACCAGGACGAACATTTTTTCCAGAAACTACATTGTCTACCGTCGGTCTCGGCATTCCTGTAGTTTTTTGAAGATCAACCGTATTCATACAGTTTCTTGCCATTGCAATCTGTATTTTTTTCTTATTTATTTTCATTTTGTTCTCCTTTCTGAAATAGTTTTCTATTTTTTTATAATATATCAAATATTTTTCTATTTGTAAATGGCAAAAATAAATATTTTTCTATTTGTAAATATAATTTTTTTATGATATGATAAAGTCATAAGTTAGGAGGTAATTAGATGGATATATCTGAACGCATAAAACTTGCACGAAAAAAAAATGGGCTCACCCAAAAAGATTTAGCTAAAAAAACAGGATTATCTATTGCATCTATTCAGGGCTACGAACAAGGAAAATACAAACCTAAAATTGAACAAATAGATAAAATTGCTTCCGCTCTCGGAGTGCAAATAATTGATTTAATGGAACATTATACTTTAGATCAATATAAAAAAACAAAAGAATTCCAAAAACATATGAAAGAAGGAGACGCAATAGAGGGGGTTATTTCAATATTACGAGAAATCTATGGAGAAATCGAAGATAAAGAAGTTTCTGGTGACTATTCTTGCAGTAATTACTATTTATGCGGCGAAGGTGATCAAACATTCACTTTATATGATTGCGATATCTGGACCTTACATGATGCAATAAAGTCTCTTTTGCCACCTTTAATAAATAGATTAAAAGACACTCGTCCTGAAAATGAAATAGTAGCAGAAATAAAAAAAGATTGCGACGCTCCCTTTGATTTCACAGATTAGCATATAAAATATTAATTTCTCCAACATAAAAGCACCCAATACCAATTAAGGCGTTGAGTGCTTTTATCGTATATTCCACTATTCTATTTTCATATCTAAAAATCTTTCAACTACAAGATACACTTAACAATACTCTTGAGGCAGCAGCAGACTTGCCACTACACTCGCAATTACTGCATGTGCTGTTACTACAAAACCATTAAATACCATAGGCATCACCCTTTCTAAGAAAGTCTGGCACGCTACATGTGTAGGTGCATACAAATAAACTGCATACAAAATACTGTCTATGACGATCATAACAATGGCTAAGTCAAGTCTGCCCCCAGAGTCTTTTGCTCCCTCAAAAGTATTGTTTAATTATTATATACGATACAGTACCAAATCTTTCTGCGTTCCCTTTTCATTAGGCTGCATCAAATAATTTCACCCCTTCTTTCTTTACATTCGCATAAAATGGGTATACATCAACCCAGTTCTGGAAATGCTGTTGGCTTTTTGCTATCGGTTTAATATCAAGGTCATGATCCATATTGAAATCAAAAGTTTCTCCTGACAATTCATGGCGATACTGTTTAATATCTATGTCTGACAAGTCCAGGAGAATCATTATATCTATATCAGAATCTGCCTTATAATCTCCCCTTGCATAGGATCCATATAAAATTACTGTCTTTAAATGACTTCCATATATCTTCCGTAATATTTCGGTATACTGATCCAACAATATTTTTATTGTTACCGGCATAATGTTTTCTCCTTTCCTGCTTCGATACTTTTTTCTTTATTATAACCGAACCACCATATCTTTTCTACTGCTTTCTCACACTGTAAATTCATATTTTTCCCGCATTTGTCACAAGATTGTCACAGACTCCTGCCAATATGCCCGGAAAAGCACGTATTTACGGCATTCTTTCAAAATTAATATCAAGCATTTTCTCTTGACAGCACAAATTTATTTTTTCCGATACACTTCTTAAAAATCTCGGCAGAAAAGCCCCGGCATCCATATACTGAACACCAGGGCTCCCATTTCATTTATTTACATGGCAGATGCTACTCTGAGACAATCACAGACTAGGGCGGATCACCTTTGGTCTGCATCCTGCATCTTCAAGAGCTTTAACAATCTCATTCTTATGATCTGTGCCAAAAGCCTCCAATGTGATCTTAAGTTCCACTGCCGCATTTCTGTTCGTGCTTACAAACTGGTTATGATCCAGCTTGATAACATTGCCCTGCGCCCTGGCGATCACGCTTGCCACACGTACCAGTTCACCCGGCTTATCCGGAATGAGCACAGATACTGTGAAGATTCTGTCTCTCTGGATCAGACCATGCTGAACAACAGAAGACATTGTGATAACGTCCATATTTCCACCACTTAAGATAGAAACAATCTTCTTACCCTTCACATCCAGATGACGAAGCGCTGCCACTGTCAGAAGACCGGAATTCTCAACGATCATCTTATGATTCTCAACCATGTCAAGGAAAGCAACGATCAGTTCATCATCTTCAATCGTGATGATATCATCCAGATTCTTCTGGATATACGGGAAAATCTTCTTTCCGGGAGTCTGTACAGCAGTACCATCAGCAATCGTATTTACATGCGGAAGAGTCACAACCTCACCCTTCTTCAGAGAAGCTTTCATGCAGGCAGCCCCTGCCGGTTCCACACCAATGACTTTGATATGTGGATTTAAAAGCTTGGCAAGTGTGGAAACACCTGTTGCAAGTCCGCCTCCACCGATCGGAACCAGAATATAATCAACAAGTGGAAGCTCCTGAACGATCTCCATTGCAATGGTACCCTGTCCTGTGGCAACTGCCAGATCATCAAACGGATGGATAAATGTATATCCCTCTTTCTCGGCAAGCTCCAGTGCATGTGCACATGCCTCATCATATACATCGCCATGCAGAATAACCTCTGCACCATAACTCTTTGTTCTCTCAACTTTAATCAGAGGAGTAGTTGTAGGCATAACGATCACTGCCTTCACACCATATTTATGCGCAGCATAGGCAACACCCTGTGCATGATTTCCGGCGGATGCTGTAATCAGACCTTTATTTCTCTCTTCATCGGAAAGAGTGCTGATCTTATAATAGGCACCACGAACCTTATATGCACCTGTACGCTGCATATTCTCCGGTTTTAAATAAACCTTATTTCCTGTAAGTTCACTGAAATAGCTGCTCTTGATCAGCTTTGTTTCCTGTGTGACCTGTTTTACGATCTCTGATGCCTGTTCAAAACTCTCTAAAGTAAGCATTGTTTTTTCCTCCATTTTGTCCTAAATGTACTCCCGGAATCTTTTTATACTTAATTTGACTCCGAAAGTACATCCTAATCTTAAGCGTCCGGGTTTTCTTTATGGTCTACATCAAACAACGCATTTACAAATGCATCTGCATCGAATTTCTGAAGATCGTCAATACTTTCTCCTACGCCAATGTACTTCACCGGAATATCCAGTTCAGACTGGATGGCAACTGCAATACCTCCCTTGGCAGTTCCGTCCAGCTTGGTAAGGATAATACCGCTGACATTTGCGACCTCCGCAAATTGTCTCGCCTGTGCAAGGGCATTCTGTCCGGTGGTACCATCCAGCACTACCAATGTCTCCAGATATGCATCCGGATACTCCCTCTCCAGGATCCTGTAAATCTTGCGGAGTTCTTCCATAAGGTTCTTTTTATTATGAAGACGTCCTGCTGTATCGCAGAGAAGTACGTCTGCATTTCTTGCTTTGGCTGCTGCCACCGCATCATAGATAACAGATGCAGGATCTGCTCCCGCCTGTCCGCCGATGATCTCCACACCTGCACGGTTCGCCCACTCAGTAAGCTGCTCTCCTGCTGCTGCGCGGAAAGTATCGGCTGCTGCAAGGATAACCTTCTTGCCCTGGTCTTTTAATTTTCCTGCAAGCTTTCCTACTGAAGTGGTTTTTCCGACACCATTGACACCGATCACCAAAACTACGGATCTGCGGTTCTCAAATTCATACTCTGTGCTGTCCACACGCATCTGATCCTTGATCTCATTGATCAGAAGCTGTTTACATTCCATCGGTTCCTTAATATGACGTTCGGAAACCTCTTTCTTTAAATTCTCAATAATAGAAGTGGTCGCATTGATCCCGATATCACCCATGATCAGAATCTCTTCCAGCTCTTCATAAAAATCTTCATCAATACTGGAAAAACCACTGAAAATACTGTCAAATCCGGCTACGATATTGTCTCTGGTCTTTGTCAGTCCACTGACTAATCGTTTAAAAAAACCTTTCTTTTCTTCTGCCATGTGAAACTCCTCCTGTTACTGGGTAAGCTGATTCTCCACCAGATCGACGGAAACCAGTGTGGATACCCCTTTTTCCTGCATGGTAATACCATAAAGCCGGTCTGCGGCGTTCATAGTTCCACGTCTATGGGTTATTATAATAAATTGTGTGTTTTTCGTCAACTTCTGTAAATATCCGGCAAATCGCCCAACATTGGAATCGTCCAGCGCTGCCTCGATCTCATCCAGCAGACAGAACGGTGACGGCTTCAGATTCTGGATCGCGAAAAGAAGTGCGATAGCTGTCAGAGCTTTTTCCCCGCCGGAAAGCTGCATCATATTCTGCAGTTTCTTTCCCGGCGGCTGGGAAATGATCTTAATTCCTGCCTCCAGGATATCTGCCTCTTCATCCAGCTCCAGAGTTCCTTTTCCGCCTCCGAACAATTCCTTAAATGCCTTGTCAAATTCCTTCTGGATCTCGCCGAATTTCTCAGAAAACTGTTTCCGCATTCCCTCATCCAGCTCCTGAATGATCTGTTCCAGAGTTTTCTCCGCTGTGACCAGATCCTCATACTGGCCGGACAGAAAGGTGTGTCTTTCCAGAAGTTCCTTATAATCCTCAATAGCATTTACATTTACAGGTCCCAGCTTTCTGATATCATCTTTAATCTGAGCTGCCTGTCGCTTCATCTGCGAAAGATCAGTAAGTTCCTCTTTTCTGTAGGAAACAGCATTATTGGGAGTAATCTCATACTCGGACCACATATAGGCAATCCGCTCTTCCCTGTTCTCCTCCAGCTTGTCCATCTGTCCCTGCAGACGGTAACATTCCTTATCCAGAAGTCCGATCTGACCGGACAGATAATCTCTTTTCTCAAAAAAATCTTTATGCTGAGAAGTTCTGCTCTCTTTCTCCTTCTGCAGATTTTTCAGCTGCATCTGTGCCTGTTCTTCATGAAGGACAGACTCTTCCGACTCTTTTTTCAGCTGAGTAATCATCTCCTGCTTCTTTTCCATCTCTTCACTGCTGTGAGCAAGAGACTGATAAATATCCTCTTTCTCAGTCATAAAAGCTGTGATTTCTGCTTTCAGACGGCTCAGGTTTTCCTGGTCAAATTTCTCTTTCTGTTCAAGAGCGGATGACTGAAGACGGATTTCTTCTAACTCCCGGGTGATTTTCTTCTCTTCTTCTTTCCATTCATCCAGTTCTGACTGCTTTGCCTCAATAAAACTCTCCAGTTCTTTCTCATCCTGCTTTGAATTCTCCAGTTCCCTGGCAATCCGGTCATGATCCTGCCGGATTTCCATGACCTGGCGTTTGATCTCTGCCTGATCTCTGTTGATCTGCGCATATCCGCTTCGGATCTCCTCAGCTTTCTTTTCCTGCTGTTTGATATTCATTCTGGCAGTATTCTGTTCTATATATTTCTGACGGAGTTTTTCCTGAAATCCTGCAATGGCATCACGAAGCCTGTTTCTCTGATTTTTATTTTCCTCAACAGCATTCTGCATTTCGGTCAGATTCTGCTTCAGCTGATTTACTTTTGTTTCCAGTTCCTCTATTTCACGCCGTCTTCCAAGCAGATTGCTGTTGTTTCTGAAGGCACCGCCGGTCATGGAACCTCCCGGGCTTAAGGATTCACCCTCTGTTGTGACCATTCTCAGACTGTGTCTGTATTTTTTTCCTATTGCAATGGCATGATCAATGTTATCAACTACCAGCACTCTTCCAAGAAGGAATTTCGTGATCTGCTGATACTGAGAAGCTACGGACACCAGTTCGCTGGCAATCCCCACAACGCCCGGCTCTTTCAGTGCTTCTTTCGGTGTAAACTCACCTCTGGGACTTATGCTGCTCATGGGAAGAAAGGTCGCACGTCCATAACGATTCTTTTTCAGAAATTCGATCATGGTTTTGGCAGTCTGCTCATTATCTGTAACAATATTCTGAATGCTCCCACCAAGAGCTGTCTCGATAGCGATCTCATAATCTTTGTTTACCTGGATCAGATCTGCGACAACACCCTGGATTCCCGGAACACGTTCTTTTTGTTCCATAACTCTCCGGATACTGTTTCCGTATCCATCATAGCGCTCCGCGATATTTCTGAGAGAATCCAGCCGGGATGCCTCTCTGTGATAGGCTGTCTGTTCTGCTTCCAGCTTTGTGTTCTGTTCCTTCAGCTTTTCCTGAATCTTCATCACACTCAGATTCAGATGTTCACATTCCTCATTGGCATTTTCAATCTGGGATGTAATCTCATCATACTGTTTCCGGGCTGTAGTCAGAATGGTCTGCTGCTCTTCCTCTTCACTCTTCAGTCTGAGAATACGCTGGCTAATCTCTGCCTTACGGATTTCTGCCTGTTCCATCATTGCATCAAATCTCTGGGCTTTACCCTTGACATTGGCGCGGCTGTTCAGAATTTCAATGATCTCATTTTTTCCATTCTCCACTTCGAGAGTACAGGCTTCCATATTCTCCTGCGCTGTCCTTAATTTCTCTTCTTCCTCAGAAAGTTTCTTACGGACAGCCTTTAACTGTGCATAAATATCCGATTTCTCTTCTTCCAGTTTCTTCTTTGAAGCTGTTCTTACTGAAAGTTCTGCCTCAATAGTCTGAAGACGACCCTTATAATGCTCTTCATTCTGTGCCCCTGCCAGTATCTGCTCATTTAATACATTGATCTGGCCTTCCAGCTGTTGTTTACGGATTGCCTGCTCCTGACCGGAAATGCGAAGTGCATCCATTTTGGAATTTAAATCTTCCAGTTCCTGTTCCAGACGTTCATATTCCACCTTGGTCCGGTCATAGGAACTCTGGGTATCCTTCAGCTGATTCTGCGCAATTATGTTCTTCTCTTCCAGTTCCTTGAGTTCTTTGGCTGCAGCAGCATACTCCATCAGGAACATATTCACATCCAGTTCCTTAAGAGTCTCTCTTTTGGAAAGATAAACTCTTGCTGTCTCTGACTGTTTCTCCAGTGGTTCCAGCTGTCTGGTAAGCTCCGAGAGGATATCTGTCACTCTGACCAGGTTCTGGCGTTCTTCCTCCAGTTTTTTGATCGTGGTATTCTTTCTTCTCTTAAATTTAACAATACCTGCTGCCTCATCAAAAAGCTCTCTTCTCTCTTCCGGTTTACCGCTTAGGATCCTGTCGATCTGCCCCTGTCCGATAATAGAATATCCTTCTTTACCGATACCTGTATCATAAAACATCTCATTGATATCTTTCAGTCTGCAGGCACTTCCGTTGATCTTATATTCACTCTCTCCTGAACGATAAAGCCTTCTGGTAACCGTAACCTCGTTAAAATCAACCGGAAGCTTATGGTCTGAATTATCCAGTGTGATCGCCACCGATGCATAACCCAGGGGTTTTCTTGTCTCTGTACCGGAGAAAATGACATCCTGCATATTTCCTCCTCGCAGAGACCTGGCACTCTGTTCACCCAGCACCCATCTCACCGCATCACCGACATTGCTCTTTCCACTTCCGTTCGGACCTACAATACCGGTGATCCCGTTATGAAATTCAAAATTGATCTTCTGGGCGAAAGACTTAAATCCCTGTACCTCTATATTCTTTAAATACATAATTCTCCTGTTTATTTTCTGAGTACACGAATCGCCTGGTATGCTGCGGCCTGTTCTGCTGCTTTCTTTGTATGACCGCTTCCCTGTCCCATCACTTTTCCGTTTACTCTTGCCTCCACAGTAAAGTTTTTGTTATGATCCGGGCCTTCTTCTTTTGTCAGAATATATTCCACCGGCTGTGTTCCGTTTTCCTGCACGATTTCCTGCAGGATGGTCTTGCTATCATAAAAGAGCTGTTTGTGTTCAATATCATTCAGGATAAAATTCAGCACAAACTCCTTTGCATTAGCAAAACCACCATCCAGATAGATAGCTCCCAGTAAAGCCTCTGTTGCATCAGAGACGATAGAATCCCTGTTTCTTCCGCCTGTCATATCCTCGCCCTTTCCAAGCAACAGAAACTGCGGCAGTCCGAATTCTCTTGCACAATAGGCAAGGCTTGGCTCACACACCAGGCTGGCTCTCTTCTTTGTCAGCTCTCCCTCCGGTATCTGGGTAAATCTTGCATACAGATAATCACTGCTGATCAGCTCCAGCACAGCATCTCCCAGAAACTCCAGTCTCTCATTGCTGCCCAGCTTCCCCAGCTTCTTCTCATTTGCATAGGAACTGTGAGTCAGTGCCTGTGTAAGATAATGTTTATTTTTAAAATGATATCCTATGATTTCTTCTAATTCTTCTGTCTTTCTATTCATTCCTCTAACCCTCTCCATATGCGCAGGGCTGTCATCTGACAACCCTGCGACATCATTTTTTGCAACTGCTCAGTGCGCCTGTATTATGCTCCTGCCAAATTTCAGACTGCCGGACAGTTACATTTTTATTTAATTGTCCGAATTGCTTCAACAGCATCACCGACTGTCTGAATCTGTTCGACAGATTCATTATCCAGCTCAATGTCATACTCCTCTTCAATCCCCATAATAATCTGAAAAATATCAAGAGAGTCTGCACCAAGATCATCTACAAATGTAGTGTCTTCTGTGATCGAATCTGCATCAATATTCAGAACCTCTGCTATGATAGCTTTTATTTTCTCCAGTTCCATCTTCAACCCTCCTTCCTGTTTCTGTTCCTGTCCTGCTCTATTCTGCTCCGGACTTCAGTACTTCCTGATCCTCCAGGATACGCTCTGCGATCTTCTCGTTGATCTTCTCCTGTTTAAACTGTACACACTGGAAAATACCATGTTTGATCTCAATGGCTTTGGCACTTCCATGCGTCTTTACCACAAGTCCTTTAAGCCCCAGAAGCGGTGCTCCGCCATATTCCGTTGCATCAAAGGATTTCAGAGTTTCTTTCAGTGCAGGCTTTACCAGAAGTGCACCGATCTTACTTCTTGTGCTGGTCATCATTCCTTCTTTGATCTTCTGGACCAGGGCAGAACCAACTCCCTCATATAATTTAAGGATCACATTTCCCACAAATGCTTCGCATACGACCACATCCGCATATCCTGCCGGGATATCTCTGGCTTCTATACTTCCGATGAAATTAATGCTTTTGCATTCTTTCAGAAGGGGGAAAGTTTCTTTTACAAGTGCATTTCCCTTCTCCTCTTCCGCCCCGTTATTTACAATGGCAACTTTTGGATTTTTAATACCGACTACGTTCTCCATATAAATAGAGCCCATCTTCGCAAACTGCACCAGATGCGATGGACGTGCATCCACATTGGCACCACAGTCGATCAGAAGGGAAACACCCTTCGTGGTAGGGATCAACGGTGCAAGAGGCGGTCTCTCCACACCTTTACTTCTGCCTACCAGTACCTGTCCGCCAACAAGAACAGCTCCTGTACTTCCTGATGAAACAAAGGCATCTGCCTCCTGTTTCTTAACCATATTCAAACCTACTACGATTGATGAATCTTTTTTCTTACGGATCGCAAAAACAGGGGGTTCTGCTGTCTCGATCACCTGGGATGCATTGACAACCTGGATCTGGTTCTTCGGATATCCGGAATATTTCGCCAGTTCCTTATCTATCACTTCCTGTTTTCCTGTAAGAATTACTTTTATGTCCTGTCTCTCTGTTACAGCTTCCACTGCAGCTCTGACAGGTTCTGCCGGGGCATTATCCCCGCCCATTGCGTCCACTACAACTCTGACCTGTTCTGCCATATTTTTATATCTCCTGTTCACTTACTGTTCACTCACAGATGTCAGAATCAAAAGATATTTTCTGTTACTGACCCGGCATCCGCAAATTGCCCCGCTGCAAAGCAGCTCCTGCAATCTTCCATAATCTGTATCATACTAAAGAACCCTCTGCAAAGTCAATAGCATCTGAAAAAAATCACTTTTCACTTTTTTGTGCCTCGATTCGCTCCGCCAGATCATTCAGATAAACCCACCTGTCCATCTTCTCATCCAGATCTGCCTGTGCCTTCTCCTTCTGCTCCATGATCTCACGAAGCTTCACAGAATTGGTGGCATTGGCCTCCATATCCTTATCCAGCTTCTCCAGCAGTTCCTCCAGCGCTGCAATATCATCATCGATGGTTTCAAATTCCCTCTGCTCTTTATAGGTAAATTTCAGCTTCTGGGGACGATTCTGCTTCCAGTCTGCCTGAGCCGACTTCTTCTTTTCCGCACCAACTGCAGTGCTCTGTCCTTCAGATACTGCCCCGCCTTTTCTCGCCAGCGCCTCTGTATAATCCGTATATCCGCCCTCATACTGGGTCAGATGTCCATTCCCCTCAAAAGCAAAAATCCTGTCCACAATATTATCCAGAAAATACCTGTCATGAGACACTGCGATCACAATCCCTGCAAAAGAATCCAGATAATCCTCCAGAATGGTCAGTGTAGGAATATCCAGATCATTACTCGGCTCATCCAGAAGAAGCACATTCGGCGCCTCCATCAGAACCTTCAGCAGATACAGACGCCTCTTCTCACCACCTGACAATTTGGCAATGGGTGCATACTGCATGGCAGAATCAAAGAGAAACCTCTCCAGCATCATTGTTGCGGAAATCTTCCCGTCTCTGGTCGGAATATACTCTGCCACGTCGCGGATATAATCAATCACACGCTGATTGGTATCCATATCCGGCACTTCCTGTGCAAAATACCCTATGCGAATGGTTTCTCCAATTTCCACTTCTCCTGCATCCGGCTGTATCATCCCATCAATAATCTTGATGAGTGTTGACTTTCCGCACCCATTAGGACCAATAATCCCAAGACGCTGATTGCGCAGCACAATATAATTAAAATCATCCAGGATCTTCTTCTCACCAAAACTCTTGCTGATATGGTGAAGTTCGATTGTCTTCTTTCCCATACGTGTCTCAACAGAATCCAGCTCCACATTCGCATCACGCACCGGAGCCTTTCCGTTCTTCAGTGCCTCCAGGCGTTCCAGACGTGCCCGCTGCTTGGTACTTCTGGCTCTGCATCCACGCTTTGCCCACTCCAGTTCCATGCGGAGTACGCTCTGTCTCTTCCTCTCACTGGCAAGCTCCATCTCCTCACGCTCTGCCTTCAGTTCCAGAAACTTCGAGTAATTAGCCTCATAAGCATAAAGGCCGCCATGGGAAATCTCCAGAATCTTATTAGTAACCCTGTCGAGGAAATATCTGTCATGAGTAACCATAATCACAACGCCCTTAAAACTTCTCAGAAAGTCCTCCAGCCAGGTCACCATCTCATTATCCAGATGGTTGGTAGGCTCGTCCAGAAGCAGCACATCACAGGGATTCACCAGAGTCCTTGCCAGTGCCACCCTTTTCTTCTGTCCCCCGGATAAATGATCGATCTTCTCCTCATGGTCTGTAATTCCCAGCTTATTCAGAACATTCCTTGCCTCGCTCTCAGTACTCCAGTCCTTCTGCCACTTTCCTTCTGCCACATAATCCAGGACAGAAGCTCCCCGCGGAAACTCCGGCATCTGCGGAAGATACGTGATTCTCAGGCCATTTTGAGTGATCACCTGCCCCTCATCCGGCTCCTCCAGACCGCCGATGATCTTCAGAATCGTAGACTTCCCGGTCCCATTAATCCCGATGATCCCAATCTTATCTCCCTGATGCACCCCGTAGGAAACATCATCCAGCACCACCTTCTCACCAAACACCTTGGAAACATGCTCTATATTCAGAATATTCATAAATTCAAACCTCTCTCGTAATTTTCGCTTCCTGTCTGTTTCTGCTCATCTGTAACACTTCCACAAAAACTATAGAATTCGCTCCTCATTATACCATCTTCCCAGCCATTCTAAAACCCCCGGCACAGAAAAAACACTCCCCTCCGAATAAATCTATCCGAAGAGGAGTATCCTCAAAATTACATATTTTTGTTTCTGAAAAAAATTGCTTAGTTCATCTCAGTTCCATTCTCAACTGCATACTTCAGTCCCTGAACTGCAACCGCCAGTGTAGCTTCCTGTACAGTGGCACTTCCAAGATCACCCATATCCAGTGTCAGTGTATCATCATCATTCAATGTCACGCCAAAAGTAAGTGCCATCTCAGAAACTTCATCAGTAATCGTCACAGTACCATTCTCTTCATCAAAAGTACCTTCACCAACAAAGCTTACATAGTTATCATCCTGATCGATCACAAGTACTGAGCAGAAAGTTCCATCATCATTAGCTGCATAAATAAAAGTCTCACCTGCTTCTGTCTCGCCGGAATAACACTCTGTCAGGATATCACCCATATCCTGATAAGTCTGATTATAATCCGCTTCATCTCCGTCTGCCTGGTAAGGCTCCAGAGTTGCAGTCAGTTCCAGATTCTCCTCATCATAAAGCTCCAGAAGATTCTCTTCCTCATTTGCCTGCACCAGATAAGTTACCATATTTTCATCATCATACGTGCCGTCGTCATTTGCGAACTGCATTACCAGAGCTGTATACTCTCCATCTGAACTCAGAGCATATACGCCTAAAACATCCTGTTCTTCATCCTTCCACTGACCAAAAAACGAATTATCTTTGTAGAATCCGTAGATATCTCCTGCGCTGTCCTTCCAGAGTCCTAACATTGCCTCTGATACATCCGCGACATCTCCGTCATCTGCTGCTTCTTCTGTAGTCTCCTCTGCTGCCCATACCGGAACAACCATAGAGCTTACCATTGCAGCAGCACAAAGACCTGCCATTATTTTTTTCCAGTTTTTCATATTTTTTTACCATCCTTTCTTAAAATGTGTGTACATATTTCTAAACTGAATTTCTATGTTCTTACTATAAAAAATTTCAGTCTTATTTTCAAGATACATGGGATTAAATGACATTTTTCATGAAATATGGAAAAATGAATAAATACTTATGGTATTACTTGCTTTCAGTAAGGAATCCGTACTTGAATAACTCATGAAAATACGCTAAAATACAAATTATGTTTAAGTTAATTTAGGAGGTACTCCTTTTGAATATTGCAATCCTTGACGATTCAAAGGAAGATCTGCGTCAGGTAAAATCTGTCATTTCTTCTTATTATGAATCCCAGAATACATCCGCAGACATCCATTTGTATTCCAGCGCAGAAGCTTTTTTTACTAAATACATACCCGGATTTTACGACCTGATCATTATGGATATTTATATGGGCAGTATGACCGGTATGGATGCAGCCAGAAAGCTCCGCGAAGCCAGGGATACAGCTGCTCTGATTTTTATTTCAAGCAGTGATTCCTTTGCTGTGGAAAGCTATGATGTACAGGCATCCTACTATCTGCTGAAGCCCTTTGACCCGGAGAAGCTTTGCCGGATCCTCTCAACAATCCAGTTCAGGCAGTCGCAGAATTCCAGATATATAGAGCTGATCTCCGACCGTACCCCTGTAAAGATCCCTGTCAGGAGCATCCTGTACGTGGATACCTACCGCAATGCAGTTCAGGTACATACCACAGATGCAGGCATTATACGCTCCTACATAACCTTCCAGAAATTCGAAGAGCTTCTGGAGGGAATGAAATGTTTTCTCTCCTGTTACAGAGGCTGTATCGTAAATATGGATCACATCGAGAAATCCACAGATGAAGGCTTTGTTATGGACAATCAGGAGCTTGTTACTGTACGCAAGCGTGGCTCCAACGCAATAAAAAAAGCATATCTGGAATACTTATTCTCTTCAGACTCTGATAAATAAGTATTTCCGATATGCCTCTTCCCCTCCGGGCAGTAACTATTTATTTACTGTACTGTTTTCACCGGCAGAAAGATATTTACTTTAAAAATACCCTCTTCTGTATTAAAAACTACATATCCGCCCATTCGTTGTACCACTTCTGCCACAGACGCTGTTCCGATTCCAAAGCCTTCATGCTTTGTTGAATAAAAAACTTTTTCCCTTCGCTGGATTCCATTGGAATATGGATTTGAAATCTCTATCAGAAGCTTCCTGTTCTTAACCTTTGTAAGCATCTTTACATAAGGCTTATTTTCCGGCAGCAGATCTTTTACTGCATCTACGGCATTTTCCAGAAGATTTCCATATATTTTGCACAGATCTGTATCTGAAATGCCAATATTCTGTGGCAGCATCATATCACATTCAAAAGGAATCCCTTTCTTCCTCAGTTCTCCTGCATAAAAATGGATCACTGCATCTACGGCCATGTTTCTGCAATAACAGATTAGCTTTTCCTCTTCTGTTATAACGGATGCATACTCCTGCAGATATTCCATCATCTCCTGATATTTTCCCTGCTGGGTGTAAGACATGATGGTGCGCAGATGGTGTCTCATATCATGGCGCATCCTGCTGATCTCATCCATCTTTTCTGTAAGTTCCTCATAATTCTGTTTCTGTATCTGCAGTTTCTGTTCCATCTGACGGCTGTATTCTCCATAGGTAAGCTGAAATCTGTAAGCATTGGCAAGCTCCATCCACAGAGTCAGTCCCACACTGGCTACAAGCACTGCTGCACCAATTTCCATAAACCACCCGCCAATGATCGGCTCATATAATCTCCATATCCGGTCTGCTGCCAGAGACGCTGCATAAACAACAATTCCCACTAAAAGTACATTACTGTACTTCTGTTTTATCTCCTTTACACTTCTGAAAAGCAGATAACCGGCTGCTGCCCACTTCAAAATCTCTGTAAGCTTAGAGATCAGATACAGCCCTGTTGCAGACTGGGCTCTGCTGCACAGCATTTCTGCCACAAAAACCATCACTCCGGCTACTGCGGCCACACCTGCAAGAATTTCCGGAATCCTTTCCTCACCTCCCAGGATCTTCTGTTGTACCAGCATAACACCGGCAAACATCAGATAATAGAACAATGCCTCCATTCCATAACAAGGCTGTACTTTTACTGCAACAAAGGAATGCAGGATCGGATAAGAACCATATCCCAGCACACAGATACAAAGCAGGGCAAAAAGTCCAAACTCCACTTTTTTAGTTCGCATATACATATACACTGAAAAAATCAGGACAAAAAATGTAAAAGCCATAAATACCACAGCAATCATAAGCGACAACCCGCGGATAATATTCACTTTAAAAGGAGAAGCCAAAACCGGCACATACTGAATTCCCGATGACACCGAATGTTTGTCTGTCACTGCGATCACAATCTCTGCAGTTCCTTTTCCCTCAAAGGTAAATACCCTGTTCTGAATCTGCTCCTGGTAATTGTCCGGATCCGGATTTCCCATCTGCCCCATCAATTCCCCATTAATATACAGCTTGTAAGCAGAAAAAATCTCTGTCAGGCCAATAGCATATTGTTTTTCTTTTTCAGGAAGCACCAGGGTCATCCGATAGGTACCACTTCCAAAAGGAGATTTATTTTTGTCGCCCAGGTCCATTCCACCGTACTCGCCAATGGAAACATAACGGCTGTAGTAGTCCTCCTTCTGTTCCTTTATTTCCTGCGGTGTCAGCAATACATCCGGATAATATTCCCATTCCCTGGCAAGATAATGCACAGAATCATCATCAGACACATAGAGGATTCCCTGAATGGCCTGGTCCCCCCTGGCCGTATATTTGTTATCAAAGCGGTAAAACAGAAAGAATATGCCCATAGTCAATGCAAATACAGTTGCTATAAGTAGTAATGAATATTTCCAGTTCTTCTTCATTGCTGACACCTCCTTCTGTTTTCGGGTGCTTTTTTTGCTTTTCCTCTGTCCCTTATCTGCGTTTTTTACAAAATACAAAAATAGCAGCAAATGCCATGATACATACTGCCAGTAATGTAGGTATTATCATCAGAAGCTGCCTGCCGGAAGCTTCTGTTTTCTGTTCTGTTTTCTCTTCCGGCACCGACTCTTCTTCTGTAAATCCTGTATCTTCTCCATCTGAAACAGCTTCCACACTGTCCTCATCCGTCTGATCTCCCATACTTTCTGATTCTCCATCTATGAGGAAATAGTCTCCTGTCTGGCTGATTTCCATACGGAGAACATTTTGCTTTTCCTGATAATTCACTGCATATTGATTTCCCTGCACATCCTCCGCTTTTACTGTTTCAGGTGACTGGATTCCGCCAAACACAGATGTCTGGAATTCCACCACTGTTCCCGGAACTTCTGTTACCTCCCCACCTCTGACAAAAATCCGCAGAGAAAATGCAGTTTCTGACGTTTTCTCGATTCCTATCTGGATTTCATCCTCTGCATTGATCTTCCATCCGTTCACTGTATCCGGAGAAAATGTTACAGAGATTCCCTGTTTTTCAAACTTTGCACTGCCGTTCTGTTGGAGTATCAAAAGCAGTCTCTCTCCGCTGACTGCAGTAATCGTGTCGGTGCTTAACTCTGTCACAGAATTCTCTGTATCCGATATTTCAGCAGATTTTGCATCAGAAGCTTTGTTACTGCTGCTATTCTGTCCGTCTGTATTATTGTCTGTTCCGTAAGAGTTGTCATAATGATATCCGGCACTTCCCGTATTCAGATTTCCTTCCTTTTCTCCCTGCATTTCATCTGACGAAGCAGGTGCTTTCTGCACAATGTCAGGAAGATCTTTTTCCTCCCTGTCTGAAAAATTCCGCTCATGCCAGTATTCGTTGACAATAAAGGCATCATTATAGGAAAAAGAATAAATTCCCGTGCTCCCTTTCTCATAGACAGCACAGATCTGGTAGTTCTGTCCTTTCTTTAATATCTCTCTGTAATAAATCTGAATTCCAGCAGAAGTCACTTCCACCAAGTCATCATCAATTTTCCGGTAATTTCCCCCATTCTCAGAGAGGTAAACCTGTATGTTCCGGCGTTCCTCTGCAGAAAATCCATCCAACAGCATAGGAAATTCCAGCAGGTCTACCATCGGCATGCTGTAGGTATTAATCTGTGGTTCTCCTTTTTTCTGTACAGAAAGATATGCATATGCCTCTGGCAGCGTCAGGCTGTCAGATACTTCATATCCCTCTGGGATCACAAATGATCCGGTTACCTTGTACACGCCTTGTTTTTCCCTATTCACCCGGCTCAGATCCCAGGAAGATTCCAGAATCAGTTCCGGATTCTCGGCTGTATTTTCAAATGTTTCAGCAGTACTGACCCTCAGTCTGACATTCTCCTTCAATTCTTTCTCAATCTGCTTCAGGCTTCCCCCCGTTTTTACTGCATAGGCAGCACATCTGCTGAGATATTTCTCATCTCCGGTATCATAAGAGCAGATGATCTTTCCAGGCTTCTGTGTGTTTCCAAGCAAACTGTGCTGATAACCGTAAATTTTAAGACTGCCGTCTTTTTGATATTGAAACCGCAGAGTATTGGTCTGCTTCCTTCCATTATCATAGGTTACCAACAGAGAATAGGTATTGCCCACAACCATACTCTGGTTAGATACATACAGGCCCTCCTCTTCACAGAGAGCAAAGCCCTCCTCAGTGAGGTTGATCCACTGTCCGCTTTCTTTCTTCAGATAAGCTTCCATGGAGTCAAAATTTTCCTGCTTCAACCAGGGAAATATATAGATTCCTGCCGCAGTCAGCCTGTAATATATATTAATATCCGGTTTGTCCGGGTACTGCACAGAAACAGTTGTCTGTACCTGCAGACTTTCACTCTCATCAAAAGCATACTCAGGCGGAAGCTTCAGTACACCTTTCATTGTGTAAACGCCTGCCAGTTTCATATTTACAGACGAAACATCCCAGAACACTGGAATATGCAGTGTATCTGTGTCTGTATAAACTGTATAGAAAACCCGAGACAGTTTCTCAGTAATCAGTTCGCTGCTTTTATTTATTTCTACAGCTACTGCAGGAATATCCTTCGGTACGATCACATCATTTACCCGGATCACCGCGCCCCATACTGTGGTATTTTTTTTCATTCCCCATATGCCAGTCAGGCACAGAGTTATCATTAAAATCAGAACTGTTATTTTCTGTTTTCTCATGCTTTTTTCATACTTTCATTTTACATTACTACTCGATCCGTTATCTTTATTCTCAATTTCCTTTGTTCTTAGCTTACCTTATCTGGTGAATTTCGGCAACAGACATAGGATAAACTGCATTATTTCATGAAAAATGGTGTACCGAAAAATGATTAATTCTCCTTTTTCTTTCCTGGAAATTTCATAAAATAATATACAATAAACAATACTGCCGTAATGCTCCATGAAACCGGATAACTGAGCATGATCGTATTAATTCCCGGGTACATCTGTCCGGCTGTAAAAAGCCACAGGATTCTCAGGGAACACACACCGCCGCAGGTAAGGAGCATAGGCACCAGAACCTTCCCGGTACCCCTCAGTGCCCCAGACAGAATCCCTATGATCACATAAATGAAATAGGACGGCAGTAAAAAACGACTCATATGAACACCATGGACGATCACTGCGCTGTCTGTGGTAAA
>ENA-UPXC01001027-UPXC01001027.1-human-gut-metagenome-genome-assembly--contig:-NODE-1027-length-43173-cov-4.838802_pt1 | contig 43173 bp, 47 predicted proteins | sample MGYA00250047_ERZ773371 | MGnify/ENA primary metagenome ERZ773371 (study PRJEB29103, sample SAMN06111975) | human gut metagenome | biome: human gut; feature: ankylosing spondylitis patient; material... | reverse complement strand
ATTCCCCCGTATAAAATTTTGGAGCTGGTGGACGGATTCGAACCCCTGACCTGCTGATTACAAATCAGCTGCTCTACCAGCTGAGCTACACCAGCAGTTCCAACAGCATGGTTTATGATAGCAGAGAGCGGCGCTTTTGTCAACACATTTTTTGCGTTTTTCGCTTTTTTCTGAGGAGGGGATGGAATGGAACGCGGTTGTGGAGGCGTTCGTGACCGCCTCGTTCGCTGTACGCTGTGCGGACGGGAGATCACGGCGGGAGAGGAATATTGGTGCTGCAACGGCAGCCGGGTCTGCGCCGGGTGCCTGCCGGAGCTGGCGCGGCAGGAGCTTTGGCCCTGCCGGGAGATACGGGGAAGGGAGGCGCGGATATGACGCTGCTGGAGCTGTCCGCGGTTTACGCGGAGAATGCCGCCGTGCTGCACGGCCGAATCACAGAGCTGCGGCGCATGGTACGGCTGGAGCCGGACCGGGAGACTGCCCGGGCACTGCAAAGGCGGGTGGAGGCGCTGCTGCCGCTGTGGCGGGAGGCGCGGAGCCTTGCGCGAATCACGGCTCATTACTATGACAGGGAGGCGTTTGGATGGCACATCTGAGTCTGGACGCCAAGGGGGGACAATGGCTGGCCGATCTGGCGGAGTGGGGCCGAAGCGGCGCGCCGGACAACCGTCGCCAGCTGGAGCAGCTCCGCCAAAAGCTGCGAACCGCCCGCAGACAGGTTTTGACGCCCCGGCAGCGGGAGATTTTGGGATTATATTATGATGAGGGACTGACCATGAGCCAGATCGGGGAACGGCTGGGACTGAACCGCTCCACGGTCTGCCGGACGATTCACCGGGCCCGGGAGCGGCTGTACCGCTCGCTGCGCTTCATGCTGTAGGAAAATTTGCGCTTTTGCTTGCGGTACCGGGAAAAAGCCGATATAATGAGGGCAGAATACGGGCCGGTCCCGCATTGGACGGGCCCCAAATATGGAAGGAGCACGGACATGATGAGACCTGTGATCGTAATGGCCGGGACGCCGGTGGACACGCAGATGGGAATGGACTGTCTTGCAGCGCAGGGCGTGGAGGGCGTTTTCTGCTCCATTTCAAAGGACCCGGTGGAGCAGACCGCGTTTCAGATCTCCTCAGAGCGGGAAAAGGCGGCGGTGGTCACCGCCCTGTTCCGGGAGGCACAGGCGGCGCACGGCTGTGAGCAGGCGTTCATCTACTGCAATTCTCTGTCCGGCTCTGTGGATTTTGACGCCATTGCCCGGGAGACCGGCGTGGCGGTGGTGACGCCGCTGGACGTTTACAGAGCGTTGGCGCCGCAGTACCGCTCCCTTGCGGTCATTGCCGCCAACGCGCAGGGCGCCGCCGGTATCGAGCGGACGCTGCTGCTGTCCAACCCGGATTTGACGCTGCGGAGCGCCGGGATTCTGCCGGTGGTGCTGGCCATTGAGCGGGGCGAGGCGCCGGAGGAGCTGGTGGAGCGCCACCGTCTGCCGGAGCTGGCGGACTGGTTTGCCGCACAGGGGGCGGAGGCGCTGCTGCTGGGCTGCACGCACTTCCCATACTTCAAGGAGGCACTGAGCCGCAGGACCCGCCTGCCGATTTTAGACCCGGCGCAGGAGATGCTCCGGCTGCTGGGCGTGTGAGCAGAACGCCGTAAAGATAGAAAATGCTGCTTCAAAATGAAAAAACCGCCCCGGAGCACAGCTCCGGGGCGGTTTTCTTAGGCTTCAGCCATTTTCCAGATGATGCCGCGCAAGGTCGCAGATGGCGCGGAACGTCTGGTCGCTGATGTCATGCTCCATTTTGCAGGCGTCCTCCTCGGCTGTCACCGGATCCACGCCAAGCTCCACTAAAAAGTTTGTGAGGGTGTGGTGGCGCTGGAGCATTTTGGCGGCAATCTCCATGCCGCTGTCTGTCAGGGTGATGAGACCGTCTTTATCCATTTCAATATATCCGTTTTCCCGCAGACGCTTTGTGGCATACGTCACGCTGGGCTTTGTTACGCCAAGGTGCTCCGCCACATCCACGGAGCGGACATACCCCAAAGAATTACGCAGCATCAGCATGGTTTCCAGATAATCCTCGGATGCCTTGAGTATTTGCATAGCAGTATCACCGGCCTTTTTGGTTTTCCGGCATAGCCGGTTCTAATGATTCATGTTATCATAGTTTTCGCACAAATGCAAGGCGGAGCCTTTCCCAAATTTTCAACAAAATTTTCTGATAAGATAGTTGACACCAAATGTTAGAGATGTTAAACTACACAGTGGTTAGAGAGAGCTAACATCTACAGGGCATACTGCGCCTTGTTTTTATTTTCACAATGGGTTAGCAGGCTCTAACTCTGACATTCACAGATTTGGAGGGATTTTCCATGATGCCGCTGGCACTGGCAAATATCGGTGAGGAGTACATGATCCGCAAGGTGAGTGGAAACCCGGAGACCAAAAAGCATCTTGAGGATCTGGGCTTTGTGGCCGGGGGATCGGTCACGGTGGTATCCGCTCTGGGCGGCAACATCATCGTGAAGGTGAAGGAATCCCGGGTGGCTATCAGTGATGAGATGGCCCGCAAGATCATGGTTTGATCAATTTTAGTATAGAGGGAGGAAACAAGCATGAAAACACTGCGAGAAGTCAAGATCGGCGAGACAGTCAAGGTTGTCAAGCTCCACGGTGAGGGTCCCATTAAGCGCCGGATCATGGACATGGGCATCACCAAGGGCGTTGAGATCTTTGTCCGCAAAGTCGCTCCTCTGGGCGATCCAATGGAGGTCACTGTCCGGGGCTACGAGCTGAGCCTGCGGAAAGCGGACACCGAAATGATCGAGGTCGAATAAAATTTTTAAAATACGGTTCGAGCACTTGAACCAGAAGGAGCAGTCAAATGGATAAGCAGATCAAAATTGCCCTCGCGGGCAACCCTAACTGCGGCAAGACCACTCTTTTCAACGCGCTGACCGGCTCCAACCAGTTCGTAGGTAACTGGCCCGGCGTTACCGTTGAAAAGAAAGAGGGCAAGCTGAAGAAGCACGACAACGTCATCATCATGGACCTGCCGGGCATCTACTCTCTGTCCCCCTACACGCTGGAGGAGGTCGTTTCCCGTAACTACCTCATCACCGAGCGTCCCGATGCCATCCTGAACATCATCGATGGCACGAACCTTGAGCGTAACCTGTACCTGACCACGCAGCTCACCGAGCTGGGTATTCCTGTGGTCATCGCCATCAACATGATGGACGTTGTCCGCAAGAACGGCGACCAGATCAATGTGGCGGAGCTGTCCCGGGAGCTGGGCGTCCGCATCATTGAAATCTCCGCTCTGAAGGGTGACGGTGTCATGGAGGCCGCCGAGGCCGCCGTGAAGGCTGCCGAGGGCACCAAGACCGTCCCCATGCACACGTTCTCCGGCCCTGTGGAGCACGCCATTGCCCATATCGAGGAGGCCGCGCTGAACAATCTGCCCGAGGATCAGCAGCGTTGGTATGCCATCAAGATTTTCGAGCGCGACGATAAGGTGCTGGAGCAGTTGCACATTCCCTCCGATGTCATGAGCCACATCGAGACGGACATCAAGGCTGCCGAGACCGAGCTGGATGACGATGCCGAGAGCATTATCACCAACGAGCGCTATGTGTACATCGCGGAGATCATCAAGCACTGCTACAAGAAGCAGAATGCCGGTCAGCTCTCCGCCTCCGATAAGATCGATAAGATCGTTACGAACCGTTGGCTGGGCCTGCCTATCTTCGCCGTGGTCATGTATCTGGTGTACTGGATCGCCATGGTGGGCGTAGGTGCTCCCGCTACCGACTGGGCCAACGATGGTCTGTTCGGTGATGGCTGGCACCTGTTCGGCATGGGCACCTCTGAATACACTGAGGTGGCCGATGACTACACCGCCGCCTCCGAGGCCATCAGTGCTTACTACGATCTGGATACCGAAGCCGATGACTTCGATCCCGATGCCGCTCTGGCCGAGATGAAGGCTGTTCAGCCCGATTCCGACACCGCCACCATTGAGGTGGAGGACGAGGAGACTCTGGCTCAGAACGAGATGACCGTTTACTATGACGCTGTTCCCGATGACGCTGACGAGGACACCACCGTTGGCATGAGCTATCTGGACGCTGTCAGCTACTTTGAGGAAAACGGCTTTGATGAGCCTGATCCCGCCGATTACGGCGTGTGGGTCCCCGGTATCCCCGTGCTGGTTGGCAACGCTCTGGAGGCCGCCGGTGCTGCCGATTGGCTGAGCGGCCTGATCAACGATGGTATCGTGGCCGGTGTCGGCGCCGTTCTGGGCTTCGTGCCTCAGATGCTGGTGCTGTTCCTGATGCTGGCGTTCCTCGAGGCCTGCGGCTACATGGCCCGTATCGCCTTCGTTCTGGACCGTATCTTCCGTAAGTTCGGCCTGTCCGGTAAGTCCTTCATCCCCATGCTCATCGGCACCGGCTGCGGCGTGCCCGGCATCATGGCTTCCCGTACCATTGAAAATGAACGTGACCGCCGTATGACGATCATGACCACCACCTTCATCCCCTGCGGCGCTAAGGTGCCCTTTATCTCCATGGTAGCCGGCGCTATCTTCGGCGGCGCCGCCTGGGTGGCTACCTCCGCCTACTTCGTGGGCATGGCTGCCATCATCGTCTCCGGCATCATGCTGAAGAAGACCAAGATGTTCTCCGGCGATCCCGCTCCTTTCGTTATGGAGCTGCCCGCCTATCACTGGCCCACTCTGGGCAACGTGCTGCGCAGCATGTGGGAGCGCGGCTGGTCCTTCATCAAGAAGGCCGGCACCATCATCCTGCTGTCTACCATCTTCGTCTGGTTCACCACCTACTTCGGCTGGGCCGAGGACGGCTTCCGGATGCTCTCTGAGGAGGAGATCGACTACTCCATCCTGGCCCGCATCGGCAGTCTGATCGCCTGGATCTTCGCGCCTCTCGGCTGGGGCAACTGGCAGGCCGCTGTGGCCTCCATTACCGGCTTGGTTGCTAAGGAGAACATCGTCGGCACCCTGGGTATCCTCTATGGCGGCGGCGAGGGCACTGTGTATCAGACTCTGGGCGCAGCTTTCACCCAGATCAGCGGCTACTCCTTCCTGGTGTTCAACCTGCTGTGCGCCCCCTGCTTTGCTGCTATCGGCGCTATCAAGCGTGAGATGAACAACGGCAAGTGGACCTGGTTCGCCATCGGCTATCAGTGCGGCTTCGCCTATGTTGTCGCCCTGATGATCAACCAGTTCGGCAATGCCTTCACCGGCAGCCTCAACATCATCGGTCTCGTGGCCGCCATCGCTGCGCTGGTGCTCATCATCTATATGCTGGTGCGCCCCTACAAGGAAGCCACCAAGCTGTCCACCAAAGTCTGATTTTCCCTTTCTCACCTCCATTTACTCTATTTCCATTCTTTGCCAAAGGAGTGATTTTCCATGCTGACATGGTTGAGTGCCAATCTTGCGACCATCCTCATCTCCGCAGTTCTTTTAGCAGTTGTCATCTCCATTATCCGGTATCTCATCCGCCAAAAGAAGCAGGGAAAGAGCACCTGCGGTGGCAGTTGCGGCGGTGGCTGTGCCGGTTGTTCCGGACACTGCCATTCCAAGCAGTAACGCAAGAAAAGAGACAGGACGCGGTTTCTGCGTCCTGTCTCTTTTTCGGTGAAAAGCGCCGCATGGCCGCCGGGAAGTTATGAAATGCAGCAGAGCTGTCCGCAGAAAACGGACAGCTCTGTGCACTTTTACATACATGATATGAATTCCTCCAAAATTTCCCTATAATTTTCTCTGCTCTGTCAATATGCTTTTCACGGGCCGACTGTTTATAATAAAAGATAGTCTGCATACTATTTCCGTGTACCCGGCCTGTGAAGCACGGGGCAGAAAGGAATTTCGAATGAATATTTTTTCACTGTTCACGCTCTGCGGAGGATTGGCGTTTTTCCTCTACGGCATGACCGTGATGTCCAAAAGTCTGGAGAAAATGGCCGGCGGCAAGCTGGAAAAGCTGCTCAAGCGCATGACCTCCAACCCTATCAAAAGCCTTTTACTGGGCGCGGGAATCACCATTGCCATCCAGTCCTCCTCCGCTATGACGGTGATGCTGGTGGGCCTTGTGAACTCCGGCGTTATGGAGCTGCGGCAGACCATCGGCGTTATTATGGGCTCCAATATCGGCACCACGCTGACAGCGTGGCTGCTGTCCCTCACCGGAATTGAAAGCGACAGCTTTTTTGTCAATCTTCTCAAGCCCAAGAATTTCTCCCCCTTGCTGGCGCTGGCGGGCATCCTGCTGATCATGGGCTCAAAAAAGCAGCGCCGCCGGGACGTGGGCCGGGTCATGATGGGCTTTTCCATCCTGATGTACGGCATGGAGCTCATGAGCGGCGCGGTGGCGCCGCTGGCGGATATGCCGGGATTTTCCGGCCTGATGACCGCCTTTACCAATCCTTTCCTCGGTGTGCTGGTGGGCGCGGCCTTTACGGGTATCATCCAGTCCTCTGCCGCGTCCGTGGGTATTTTGCAGGCGCTGGCCATGACCGGCTCTGTGACCTACGGCATGGCGATTCCCATTATCATGGGCCAGAATATCGGCACCTGTGTCACGGCGCTGCTGTCCTCCATTGGCGTCAGCCGCAGCGCAAAGCAGGTGTCCGTGATCCACATTTCCTTCAACCTCATCGGTACGGCGGTGGGCCTGCTTGTGATCTGCGGCGGCGGGCTGCTGTTCGATATGCCGTTTTTGACCCAGCCGGTGAACGCTGTGGGCGTGGCGCTGTGTCACACAGTGTTCAATGTCTGCACCACTATTTTGCTGCTGCCCTTTACCCGCCAGCTGGAGGCGCTGGCGAAAAGGGTCATTTCTACAGAGGACAAGCCCTCCGACTTTGCCTTTCTGGACCCCCGGCTGCTGCGGACGCCCGGCGTGGCTGTCAGTGAGTGCGCGGCTATGACCAACCGCATGGGCGAGCTGGCCCGGGAGAATATCCGCCTTGCGCTGGAGCAGTTCGACCGTTACAGTGAAGAACAGGAGGAAATTATCCGAGCCAATGAGGACAAGCTGGATATTTATGAGGACCGCCTCGGCAGCTATCTTGTCCAGCTTTCCCAGCATGGCACTTCGGCGGATGACATGAATACAGTTTCCCGGCTGCTCCATGCCATCGGCGACTTTGAGCGCATCGGCGACCACGCCCTGAACCTGCTGGAATCCGCTAAGGAGCTCCACGACAAGGGCCTGTCCTTTTCCCACATCGCCGGAGTGGAGGCCGATGTGCTGATTCACCTGACGACTGATTTGCTGGATGGCGCGCTGGATTGCTTTGAAAATGACGATGTTCGGGCTGCTCGGGGCGTTGAGCCGCTGGAGGAGACCATGGACTATCTGACGGAGGAGATTCGCAGCCGCCATATCCGGCGCCTCCAGAATGGGCAGTGTACCATTCAACTGGGCTTTGTGCTCAACGATCTGCTTAACAACCTTGAGCGCGTGGGCGACCACTGCTCCAACATCGCCCTCAGCGTGATCGAGGAGCAGACGGACGAGGCCGATTCCCACGCTTATGTCCACAGTCTGAAAAAGGATCAGGAGTTTAATCTGCGGTTCCAACAGGACCTCAAGCGCTACGCCTTACCCAACGAGGAATAAAAAATCCCCCCTGATACCGGTCAGGGGGGATTTCCTTATGCCAAAACGCGGCGTTTTTATATTTTTTACATCTGAAACCGCAATCTATTCTTTACCTTTGGGCGGATTCCTGCTATACTATATCTTTGTTGAATTGTTTCTATAAGGAGGTGTGTCCCTATGAAGTATCAAAAATGGCATATCGGCACGGCGGCAGAGGGAGACACCGCCCTTTTGCGGGAGGCGGGCTATCCCGGCCTGCTTGCTACCGTCTTGGCCTCCCGGGGCATCACCACGGCGGAGGCCGCCGCAGAGGTGCTGGAGCGGGAGACCACGCTGACTCTATCCCCCATGCTGATGCGGGATATGGACAAGGCTGTGGCCCGGATTCAAAGGGCCCTTGCCAATGATGAGACCATCGCCGTGTTCGGCGATTACGATGTGGACGGAATTACCTCTACGGTGCTGTTGCTGGACTATCTGAAGGGCTGCGGCGCTCACTGCCTGCGCTATATCCCCCGGCGCATTGAGGACGGGTACGGACTGTCCCGGGATGCCATTGCCGGTTTGCGGGAGCAGGGAGCCACATTGATGATTACCGTGGACTGCGGCATCACCGGCAATGAGGAGGTGAACTTCGCCGCCTCTATCGGCATGGATGTGGTCATCACGGACCACCATGAATGCAAGGAGGAACTGCCCCGGGCCGTGGCGGTGGTGGACCCCCACCGAAGCGACTGCCCGTACCCCTTCAAGTATTTAGCGGGCGTGGGCGTGGCGCTGAAGCTGGTGCTGGCGCTGGGCGGACCGGATCGGGAAAACGCCCTGTTTGCCCGGTACTGCACACTGGCCGCCATCGGCACCATTGCTGACGTCATGCGGATGGAGGGGGAGAACCGCACCATTGTTTCCTGCGGACTTGCCTCTCTGGACCATACGGATTTCGTAGGCATCCACGCGCTTTTGAAGGAGGCGGGCCTGCTGGGCAAGCCCATTACGTCTATTCAGATCGGCTTTGTCCTCTCCCCCCGCATCAACGCCGCCGGGCGCATGGGGGCGGCGGACCTTGCCGCCGATCTTTTGCAGGAGACGGACCCCGCCAAGGCGGAGGAGCTGGCGCGGCAGCTATGCGATTTGAACCGGGAGCGGCAGGCGGTGGAGCAGGCCATCTGCGCCGATGCCATCGCCCAGATCGAAAAGCTGCGGCCGGAGGATCGCAACGCGTTGGTGCTCTCCAGCGAGGAATGGCATCAGGGCGTGGTGGGAATCGTGGCCTCCCGTCTCAGTGAAAAATACGCGGCCCCCAGCTTTATGATTCACCTCAAGGACGGCTCCGGCAAGGGCTCCTGCCGCTCCTACGGCGGGTTCAACCTGTTTGCCGCGCTGGAATCCTGCGCCGATCTGCTGGATGGCTTCGGCGGTCACGAGCTGGCGGCGGGCTTTACCATTCCGGAGGAAAATATCGCCGCTTTCCGTCAGCGGATGAACCGCTGCGTCAAGGCCGCCTCCGGCGGCGAGCGGGCGGTAAGCTGTCTGGAGGTGGATGCCGCCATCTCCAATCCGGCGGATATGACGCTGGAGCAGGTAGACCAGCTTTCTCAATTAGAGCCCTACGGCGCCGGGAATCCCCGGCCGGTGTTTGCGCTGCTGGGGGCTACGGTGGACAGCGTACAGTCCGTGGGACAGGGCAAGCACCTGAAACTGCGGCTGAGCAAGGGCCCCAGTCGGTTTGACGCTATTTTCTTCTCCATGCCGGAGGCCGAGGCCCATCTGGAGCCGGGCTGCCGGGTGGACGCCGCCTTTTATCTGCAGGCCAATACATTCCGGGGCAACACAACGCTGCAATTACAGTTAGTGGACCTGCGGCCCTCACTGACGCCCAGCCGCCACGAGGCGGAGTCGCTGGCGCTGCTGCACCGGCTGACAGAGGGCGGACACCTGACCGCGCAGGAAACGGCCCGGCTTATGATTTCCCGGGACCAGTTCGCTGCGTTCTGGCGGGTGCTGGAGTGGCATTTGAAGCAGGGAAAGCTGGAAACGGAGCTGCTGCCCTACCTTCGGACGCTGGCGGCACAGGCCGGGGGCTGCGACAGCTTCCTCCGGGCAGGGCTGGCTCTGACAGTGTTTCAGGAGCGGGGACTCATTTCCCTGACCTTGCAGGACGAGCGGCTTACGCTGTGTCTCAATCCCGTACAAGGGAAGGTGGATTTGAACGCCTCTCCCTATCTGCTCCGGCTGCGCGGCGGCGCGGAGACAAAGTGAGGTGGGTGTCATGATGATGAGCATTGACCAGCAGTACCAGAAGCTGGAGGATACGATTCGCTCGTACAATCCCGGGGCGGATTTTGCCCGCATCCGGGCGTCCTACGAATTTGCCCGGGCACATCACGGCGAGCAGCGCCGCAAAAGCGGCGAGCCTTATATCACGCACCCGTTGGCCGTGGCGCAGATCGTGGCGGAGGAGCTGCACCTCGATTCCGAATCCATCGAGGCCGCTTTGCTCCACGATGTCATTGAGGACACGGACGCCACCTATGAGGATGTGGCCAAGCTCACCTCTCCCACTGTGGCGGATTTGGTGGAGGGCGTCAGCAAGCTGACCCGTATCCAATATGCCACCAAGGAAGATGAGCAGATGGAGAATCTCCGGAAAATGCTCATCGCCATGAGTAAGGATATTCGGGTCATTCTCATTAAAATTTCCGACCGGCTCCATAATATGCGGACCATGGAGTACCAGTCCCCCACCAAACAAAAGCAGAAATCGCTGGAGACCATGGAAATTTACGCCCCCATTGCCCACCGGCTGGGTATGCAGCGGATGAAGTGGGAGCTGGAGGACCTTTCCTTAAAATATCTCGACCCCATCGGCTATGATGAGATCGTCAGCAAGCTGGACGCCAAGCGCCCGGAGTATGAGGACTTCATGCGACGCACGCAGGACCAGATCGACCAGAGGCTCAAGGAGTTGGACATCAGCCACGTTGTCTATGGACGGATGAAGCACCCTTACTCCATCTACCGCAAGATGTTCAGTCAGAACAAGTCCATTGACGAGATTTTTGATCTGTTCGCGTTCCGGGTGGTGGTGGACACCATAGGGGACTGCTACAATGTGCTGGGCGTCATCCATGACCTCTATAAGCCCATTTTGGGGCGCTTCAAGGACTATATCGGCACTCCCAAGCCCAACGGCTACCAGTCCCTCCACACCACTGTGATGGGGACGGACGGTATTCCCTTTGAGGTGCAGATTCGCACCCGGGAGATGCACGAGATCGCCGAATACGGCGTGGCCGCCCACTGGAAGTACAAGCAGAACGGGCAGGGCGCCGGCACGGAGGGAAAATACGAGTGGGTGCGCCGCCTGCTGGAAAATCAGGAGGGCGCCGACGCCGAGGAATTTATCCACTCCCTGAAGGTGGATATGTTTGCCGATGAGGTGTTCGTGTTCACGCCCAACGGCGATGTGCAGAATTTGCCCGCCGGGGCCACGCCCATTGACTTTGCCTATGCCATCCACTCCGCCGTGGGAAACCGCATGATCGGCGCCAAGGTGAATAACCGCATCGTCACGCTGGACCATGTGCTGAAAAACGGCGATATTGTGGAGATTTTGACCTCCAAGAATGCCAAGGGTCCCAGCCGGGACTGGATGAAGATCGCCAAGAGCACGGAGGCCCGCTCCAAGATTCGTCAGTGGTTCAAAAAGGAGCGGAAGGACGAAAACATCGTCAACGGCCGCTCTGCCTTTGACGCGGAGCTGCGGCACTGCGGCATCTCCATGAAGGATGTGCTGGACCCGGAGTTTTTGCCGGTGCTGCTGAAGAAGGTAGCCTATCCCACGCTGGAGGATCTGTATGCCGCCATCGGCTACGGCGGCTTTACAGCCCAGAAGGCGGTGAGCCGTATTCAGGGCGAGCTCCAGCGCCGCCAGCAGCAGCGCCAGCAGGAGCAGCTGCTGTTGGAGGCGGCCACCGAGGAAAAAAAGGAGGAGCCTGCCAAGGCACCAGACGCCGCCAAGCAGCAAAAGCAGCCCAAGGCGGTGAAAAGCGAGCAGGGCATTATCGTGGAGGGGCTGGACAACTGCCTTGTGAAATTTTCCAAGTGCTGTACCCCGGTCCCCGGCGATGACATCGTGGGCTTTATCACCCGGGGCTACGGCGTGTCCGTCCACCGGGCGGACTGTCCCAACGCCTCGGCGGAAAAGCGGGCGGAGCAGCCGAATCGTTGGATTCGCGTCTCATGGGGCACGGATACCAACGACAGCTATCCCACCACCATTGAGGCCGTGTGCAAGGACCGGCTGAACCTGCTGTTGGATATTTCGGCGGCGCTGTCCTCCACCAAGACCTTTGTTTTGGGGCTGAACACCCGCAGCACGGAGGATGGCTTTGCCATTATCCGGGTGGAGGTCCGCATTAAGGACGGGACCCAGCTGAATAATTTGATGAACAAGCTCCACCAGATATCCGGCGTGCTGAAGGTCACCCGGCCGGTGGGCTGAGATTGCCCCGGAGAGCGGGGCAAGGAATAAGGAGCTGTAAAAAATGCGTGCTGTTGTGACGCGGGTAAAAAATGCCTCCGTGGTGATCGGCGGACAGGTCAATGGCCAGATCGGCACCGGCTTTCTGGTACTGCTGGGTGTCGGCCCCAACGATACGGAGGCCGCTGCCGACAAGCTGGCGGACAAGATCTGCAATCTGCGGGTCTTTGAGGACGAAAACGAGAAAATGAATTTGAATTTGGAGCAGGTGGGCGGAAGCCTTTTGGTGGTATCTCAGTTCACGCTGTATGCCGACACCTCCTCCCGCCGCCCCGGCTTCAGCGGTGCGGCCAAGCCGCCGGTGGCCATCCCGCTGTATGAGCGGTTCATGGCCCACTGCCGGGAGCGGGGCTTTGAGGTCCAGCACGGCGAGTTCGGCGCGGATATGCAGGTCTACTCCCAGAATGACGGGCCTGTGACCATTTTGTTCGATACGGATACTTGAGACAAGGGGTGGTTTATGAAGATTCAAGCCTTACAGGTAGGCCCCATCGGCACGAACTGCTATATTTTCTGCGATGAGGGCGCCAAGGTCTGCGGCATTGTCGATCCCGGCGGGGAGCCGGAGGTGATTCTGGACGCCGTGAAGAAGCTGGGCTGCACGGTGGATAAAATCCTCCTGACCCACGGCCATTATGACCATACTGGCGCGGTGCCGGCGCTGCTGCGGACGCTTCCGCCCACAGCGGTCTATATTCACGAGGCGGACTTTGATTTTCCAAGTCCCCAGCTATTTCCCCTGAAAACCGAGCTGACCCAAGGCGCTCTTGGCGGTGTGAGCTTCTACGGGGAGGGGGACCGAATCACGGTAGGCACTCTGGAGCTTCAGGTGCTCCACACCCCCGGACATTCCGAGGGCAGCGTTACGCTGGCGTGCGGGGATACCCTGTTCTGCGGCGATACGCTCTTTGCCGGGTCCTGCGGCCGGACGGATTTCCCCGGCGGCAGCATGAAGGCCATGATGGCCTCTCTTGCCCGTCTGGCGGCACTGCCCGGAGACTACCGGGTGTTGCCGGGACACATGGAGCCAAGTACGCTGGAGCGGGAACGGAAAACAAATCCCTATATGCAGATGGCGCTGCGGGAGCAAGGCTGAGATGAAGCTGGAATTTCACGGCCATGACGAGCGCTACATTGTAGAGCAGAGCATGATGAACCTCTTTCCGCTGGAAAAGCCGGTGTACGGCGCTGTGGAACCGGGAGAGACGGACTGGTGCCGCCTGACTGCCGAGGAAACGGCGGCGGGGGGCCGGGTCAGCGGTGAGTTACACTACAGCGGCGCCGCCGGTGCGGCGGAAACGGCGTATATCCTCTCCGGCACGGCGTTTGAGCAGGAGGGCCAGCGGCGCTACGCCGTGGCGGCCTGCTTCTATCTGGCGTTTCTGGATTTGATGAAAGCACTGCCGGAGGCGGCCAGAGCTGCGGGCAAGCTGGTGCTGCCCCCGTGGGGGATGCTCACCGGCGTGCGGCCCGACAAGCCCGTGACTTGGGCCTTGATGGAGGGAAAATCTCCCGAGGAGGCAAAGGCGTACCTCAAGGCGCATTATTTTGTTCCGGAGGAGCGGGCCGCGTTAGCGCTGGAGACCGGCATTGTGGGCTATCAGGCCCGGAAGCGTCTGGCGGCGCGGGATATTGATCTGTATGTTGGGATTCCGTTCTGCCCCACCCGCTGCGCCTACTGCTCCTTTGTCAGTCAAAGCGTGGAGCGGAGCTTCGGACTGGTGGAGCCCTATGTGCAGGCCCTTTTGGCTGAGCTGCGCGTCGGCGGGGAAATGGTGCGGGAAAACCGCCTCCGCCCCCGGACGTTTTACATGGGCGGCGGTACGCCCACCACGCTGTCCGCCGGACAACTGGACGCGGTGCTGACCGCGCTGGAGGAGTCCTTTGACCTCTCCGACTGCCCGGAGCTGACGGTGGAGGCCGGTCGGCCGGACACCATTACCGCCGAAAAGCTGGCCGTTCTGAAAAGCCACGGCGTCACGCGGGTCTCCGTCAATCCCCAGACGATGGAGGACAAGGTGCTCACTGCCATCGGCCGCCGCCACACGGCAGCGGAGACCCGGGCGGCTATGGAGCTGGTTTCCGCCTACCACTTCCCCCATGTGAACATGGACCTCATTGCGGGGCTGCCGGAGGATACGCCGGAGGGCTTCCGGCGTTCGCTGGATGAATGCCTTGCTATGGGGGCGGACAACATCACCGTTCACACGCTGGCGCTGAAAAAGGGCAGCCGGATTCTTACAGAGGGGCTGTCCATCCCGGACGGTGACGCCGTGCAGGCCATGCTGGACTATGCCGCCCCGGCGCTGCGGGCCGCGGGCTTTGCCCCCTACTATCTCTACCGGCAGAAATATATGTCCGGCAGCTTTGAGAACGTGGGCTGGAGCCGTCCCGGCGGCGAATGCTGGTACAATGTGGATATCATGTCCGAGCTGTGCTCCATTTTGTCTTTCGGGGCCGGCGGCTCTACAAAAATGGTGGAGCCGGGGACGAACCACATTGAGCGGGCCTTTAATCTGAAGTACCCCAAGGAATACACGGAGCGGCCGGAGAAGGCGCTGCAAAATCAGGCCGCCTTTGCCAAATTTTATGCCGACTATGTGAAAGACGCCTGAGGGCGGGGAGGTTTTTATGGAACAGCGCGGTGAAAGCTGGAGGGAAACGGCCCGCAGTGTGGCCGAGGTCATGGGACTGGGCGCCAAGCGCCTGACGGACGCCGCACGGCGTCAGATAGAGCTCAGCGACCTCCGGGCGGGCATCAACGCCGCTTTGCGGGAGCTGGGCGAGCTGCTGTACGCCACCCATACCGGCACGCCTACGGACTCCGAGGCGCTGCTGGCGAAGATGGAGGAGATCGACCGCCTGAAGGCGCGGATTCGGGAGTTGGAGGGCGACCCGGTGGTGCATCTGCTCTGCCCCCGCTGCGGCCGGGAGGTGCGGCCCGACGATGTATACTGCCGGGACTGCGGTGAAAAGCTGTAAAAGACCTACAGCGGTTTCGGGTATGTTCCGCCTCTGACGAACATACCTAATAAAGAAAGCGGCGCGGTGCGCGCCGCGTATGTGATTTGCGAATCAATCTGAAAAGCCGAGGTATTAGCATGGCAACTCCTGCAAAAAAGCAATCCTTTTTGGGCGGTGCCGCCATTTTGGCAGCGGCGGTGGTGGTGGTGAAGATCATCGGCGCCGTTTACAAGCTGCCGCTGAACAATATTTTGGGCGGCGCGGGCAAAACGTATTTTGATACCGCCTACCGCATTTACAATTTTCTTCTGACCTTCTCCACGGCGGGTCTGCCGCTGGCCATCTCCCGGATGACCAGTCAAGCCCACGCGCAGGGCCTGGAAAATGAAAAGCGGAAAATTTTCCGCACGGCTATCTGGCTGTTTTTCGGTTTGGGGCTGGTGTGCTCCGTGCTGATGTTCACGCAGGCGGACGGTCTTGCCCGCTTTTTGAATAACTCTCTGGCAGCTCCCGCTGTCCGGGCATTGGCTCCCGCCGTATTCTGCGTGTGCCTGCTGGCCTGTATGCGGGGCTACACGCAGGGGCAGGGCAATATGGCCCCCACAGCGGTCTCTCAGGTTTTGGAGGCGCTGCTGAAGCTGGGAATCGGACTGCCGCTGGCGTGGTATGCGCTCCATATCGGCCTTTCCGATGAGCTGGGCGCTGCTGGCGCCATTGTGGGTGTCACGGCGGGCACGGTGGTCTCCATGCTGTTTTTGTGCATTTATCTTGCCACCCACCGGAACCGGCAGGAGGCGCTGGATACCCCGTCCTCCAGCGGCGCCATCATCAAGAGCATTCTGCTCATTGGCGTTCCCATCACCCTCAGCAACTCCGCCATGAGCATCATCAATATCATCGACACCAAAATCGTTATGGGCCGCCTGCAAAGCGCACTGGGACTTTCCGAAACGGCGGCGGCAGTGCTGAACGGACAGTACAGCATGGCCATGGATATGCCGAACATGGTGGCCTCGTTCGTCTATCCCGTCACCATGAGCCTCATCCCCTTTGCGGCGGCGGCGCTGGCTCGGCAGGACCACGGCGAGGCGGATCGTATCATTTCCTCCGCCTTCCGGCTCATTGCCATTCTGGCGCTGCCGGCAGGCGTGGGCCTCTCTGTGCTCTCTACGCCCATTGAGCTTTTGGTGCTGCCCATGCAGCGGGAGGACGCGTTGGCGGCAGGCCCTCATCTGCAGATTTTAGGCATCGCACTGATCTTCATTTGTCTCATGATTCTCACCAACGCCATTTTGCAGACCTACGGCAAGGAGCAGCTTCCCATTTTCACCGTCATCGCCGGCGGCGTGGTGAAGGTGGTCATGAATTACATTTTGGTGGGCAATCCGAACATCAACATTCACGGCGCGCCCATTTCTACGCTGTGCTGCTATCTGACCATCTGCGGCTTGAATTTGTTCTTCGTGTGGAAGTATTCCCCGGAGAAGCCCCGGTACATCCAACTATTCGCAAAGCCGGTGCTGGCCTCTGTCCTGATGGGCGGCGCCGCGTGGGCAGTGTACGGTCTGGTGTATCGCCTTCTCAGCGGCCACTCCGCTTACGGCGCCAATGCGCTGGCAACGCTGGTCGGCATTCTGGCCGGTGTGGTGGTGTACGGCGTATTGGTGGTGGCGCTGCGAATCCTGCGGGCAGAGGATGTAAAAGCTCTGCCGAAGGGAGACAAAATCACCAAACTTTTGCGCCTGAAGTGAACAATTCATAAAAAAACCAGCATTATCAAGGGTTACAGGCGAAAATAGCTTGCAAAGGTAGTGGAGATATGGTAAATTTTCAAAGGAAAGAGCGCTATGACTGGGAGGACCTGCTGACCATCATGCGAATCCTTCGGGCGCCGGGCGGCTGCCCGTGGGACCGGGAGCAGACCCACCAGTCCATCCGCCGGAACTTCTTAGAGGAGACCTACGAGGCGCTGGACGCCATTGACCGCGACAGCGCGCCCGATATGCAGGAGGAGTTGGGAGACGTTCTGCTTCAGGTGGTGTTCCATGCCGCCATGGAGGAGGAGCGTGGCCGCTTTACCCCGGACGATGTAGTGGACAGTGTCGCGCAGAAGCTGGTTTTCCGCCACGCTCATGTGTTCGGCTCCGCACAGGCTGCCGCTGACAGCGCCGAGGCGCTGGAGGACTGGGAGGCGCAGAAAAAGCAGGAAAAGGGCTATACCTCCCCGGCAGACGCCGTTGAGGCCGTGCCCCATACGCTGCCGGCGCTTTGGCGGGCAGAAAAAATCGTTTCCCGCTCCGTGAAGACCGGGTTCAACTGGAGCTCCGTGACCGGGGCGCTGGAGAAGCTGGACGAGGAATGCGGTGAGTTGCGGCAGGCGGTAGAGACCGGCGGAGCCGTGGACGCGCCCCACGGCGTCCGTGAGGAGCTGGGGGACGCGCTGTTTGCCCTCTGCAAAATCGCTCAGATGTCCGGTGTGGACCCGGAGGACGCGCTGCACCGTGCCTGTGACAAGTATCAGTCCCGCTTCCGCACTGTGGCGGATACGGCGGACAAGCCCCTTTCGGACTATACGGAGGCGGAGCTCGTCGCTCTGTGGGAGCAGGCAAAAAAATGAATCTTCACCGCCGCACAGGCGGTAAGAGATAAAAGGGATTTCACATTTTACAGGAGGAATATGATAATGAACAAGGCTGAACTGATCGCTGCCGTGGCAGCCGCCGCTGAGATTTCCAAGAAGGACGCCGAGATCGCCGTTACCGCGACTCTGGACACCATTACCGCCGCTCTGAAGGAGGGCGACAAGGTGCAGCTGGTGGGCTTTGGCTCCTTCGAGGTCAAGAGCCGCGCTGCCCGTACCGGCCGCAACCCCCGGACGAAGGAAGTTGTGGAGATTCCCGCTTCCAAGGTGCCTGTGTTCAAGGCCGGCAAGGCCCTGAAGGACGCTGTGGCGAAGTAAGTATGAACCAAGGAGGGGGCTATGCCCCCTCTTTTTGCATTTTTGGAGGAAACACAATGCGTTTGGACAAATATCTCAAGGTCTCCCGCCTCATCAAGCGGCGGACCGTGGCCAACGAAGCCTGCGACAACGGACTGGTCACTGTCAACGATAAGCCCGCCCGGGCCTCCTACGAGGTGAAGGAGGGCGATAAAATTTCCCTGCGCTTCGGTGCCCGGACCATTACGGTGGAGGTGGTCTCCGTGCAGGAGACTGTGCGCCAGAGCGAGGCCGCCGCCATGTACCGGCAGGTGTAGTTCTATCCATAGTCCTGTCCGCATAGCCTTGTGACAGGGAGGGGATGGTATGGCCGCTGAATTCAATATTCCCGCTGAGGCCCACCGGCTGGAGCTGACGGGCCGGGAGCATCTGACGGTTTCCGGCGTGGAGGATGTGGAGCGCTTTGACGAGACCGGCGTGGTTATGAGCACCGCTGCCGGAATGCTGGTTGTGACCGGGGAGGACCTGCACATCGGCAAGCTATCCTTAGAGGGCGGCGAACTGTTCGTGGACGGACGCATCGACTCCATCGCCTACGAGGATGCGCCGAACCGTCAGGGGGGCTTTTTCAGCCGCCTGTTCGGCTGAGCCATGGAAATTCAGATCACGGAGCAGCTCCGCAGCTTTCTTCTGGCAATTCTGCTGGGAATGGCCGTGGGCGTGGTGTATGACCTAATGCGGGCGGTGCGGCTGCGGCATCCCCGGCTGACCGCTGTGCTGGACCTTGGCTGCTGCCTGTTTGCCGCTGGGGGACTGTTTCTCTTTCTCATGCGGCAGACGGACGGACAGCTCCGGGGCTATATCCTTCTGGGCGCCGTAGGCGGCGCTGTTTCCTATTTCAGCGCCGCCTCTGCCGCGCTCCGTCCCGTGTGGGACTTCTGGCTGGACCGGGCCGGAGAGCTGTACCGGCTGCTGAGCCTGCCGGTGCGGTGGGGGATGAGGGGCTGCAAAAAAATTGCTGAAGCGGCAAAAAACCTCTTTTATTTTTGGAAGAAATACGTTACAATATTATGGATTCATCGGGATAGGGTATCCCGGCGCAAAGGAGGCGGGCCTCATGGCAAAAAAAGCGGCCGGGGCCGCAAAAAAAAGAAGCGGCAGTCTGTCGGTACATCTGGTGCTTCTGCTGGTGCTGGCGGTGTTGGGCTGGCGGCTGTACGTGCAGCAGGGCGAAAACGAGAAGGCCCGGGCGGAGCATGACGCCTACGCGCAGCAGGTGGAGACGCTGAAGCAGGACAATGAGGCGCTGCGCGCCGATATTGCCGAGGGCGCCACCGACGAGAAAATGGAGGAGCTGGCCCGGAACGAGTTGGGCTGGACGGACAGCAACGAATACGTCTTCTACGATAAATCCAACTGAGCATTTCCGGCAGAGCCGGTGCAGATATTGAAATCAAAAAGGAGTTATACAGCATTTATGGAACTTGAGGTCGGAACGATTTTAGAGGGCAAGGTCACCAGCATCACAAAATTCGGCGCCTTCGTAGCCTTGGAGGGCGGCAGGTCCGGCCTTGTACATATCTCCGAGATCGCCAACACCTATGTCAATGATGTCCACGATTTTCTTCAGGAGGGGCAGACGGTCAAGGTCAAGCTGCTGGCCATCAAAGACGGAAAGTTGGACCTTTCCATTAAAAAGGCGCTTCCCGCGCCGGAGCGGCCCGCGCAGCGGTCCTTCCAGCCCCGGACATCTCCCCGCCCTGCCGCGCCCCAGCATCGTGCGCCCGTGCAGGCAGCGGATACCACGCCCTCCGGCGATTTGGACTTTGAGGATAAGCTCAAGCAGTTTTTGTCCTCCTCCGAGCGGAAGATGGCGGACCTGAACCGGAATATCTCCGGCAAGCAGGGCGGGCGCAGAAGACGCTGAGTCCGTTGCCGGAAGTGAAACGGAGCATAGACAGGCGGCACACGAAACCGTGTGCCGCCTGTTTTTGGGCATTGAGGGACGTTGCTTTTGAAGCGGCCCGGGTAGGCGGAATATTTGGAGAGCCGCCAAGACTGCGGCGGGCAGCTTTGCCGTTATGAGACCTTGATGAAGAAGGCCGACTCCTGCCAATTTGGAAATTTTTGTGAATTTACACAGATTGCTATGGAAATCCGAAACGGTGCATGGTATAATTATCATAAAGAGAGGGCCATACCCCTCTTTCACGAAAGGAGCGAGCCTTATGAAGTATACCTACACCTGCAAGAAGATCCCCCTGAGCGATTCCATTAAGACCTATGCCGAAAAGCGGCTGGAAAAGCTGGAAAAGTATTTTCATCGGGAGGATACCTCTGCCTTCGTGACCTTTAACGTAGAAAAGGACAAGCTGTGCACTGCGGAGATCACCATCCGGGATGGGTCCACCATCCTGCGGGCGCAGACCACGGAGCCTGACGGGGATATGCGGGGCGCTATTGACGCCGCCGTGAGCTATATTGAGCGCCAGATTTTGAAGAACAAGACCCGCCTTTCCAAGCGGCTGCGGACAGAGGGCCTGCCCGCTGAGCCGGCGGACGATTTCTCCGTGGCGGAGGAGGCGGAATTCCGCATCGTGCGGACGAAGCACTTTTCCGTAAAGCCCATGAGCCCGGAGGAGGCCATTTTGCAGATGAATCTGCTGGACCATGACTTCTATGTGTTCCGCAACAGCGATGATGACAGCATTTCCATTGTGTACCACCGCAAAAAGGGCGGCTACGGCCTGATCGTCACGGATGACGAAGAATAAGGAATGATGAGCGGGGCGCCGAAAGCGCCCCGCTCCATGTGTCAAGACAGCATTTGGAGCGAAAAAAGATATGAAAAAATCCGGGGCTGAGGTGTACACCTCAGCCCCGGATTTATCATAGGATGCTTTATTCCTGATGGTCTACATGGTACATGTGGGCCATGAGGTCCAGCAGCTTGCTGGTGTAGCCCCATTCGTTATCGTACCACGCGATGAGCTTGACAAAATCGTTGTCCAGCATGATACCGGCGGTCTCATCGAAGATGCAGGTCTCGGAAAAGCCGGTGAGGTCGGAGGAGACTACCTGATCCGTGGTGCAGGTGATGATGCCCTTCATGCTGTTTTTAGAGGCATTCCGCATGGCCACGCACACATCATGGTAACTGGCGGGGTGGATGAGGCGGGCGGTGAGGTCCACCACGGAAACGTCATTGGTGGGGACCCGGAAGCTCATGCCGGTCATGCGGCCCTTCAGCTCCGGGATGACCTGACCGACGGCCTTGGCGGCACCGGTGGTGGAGGGGATGATGTTGCCCAGCACGCTGCGGCCTGTTCGCCAGTCCCGGCCCGCCCGGGCGTCCACAGCCTTCTGCTTGGCCGTTGCGGAGTGGATAGTGCTCATCAAAGCCTGCTTGATGCCGAAGGTATCGTTGATGACCTTGGTCATGGGGGCCAGACAGTTTGTGGTGCAGGAGGCGTTGGAGACCACATCCATATCCGGCGTATAGTTCTTGTGGTTGACGCCCATGACGAAGGTGGGCATGATGTCATCCTTGGAAGGGGCTGAGATGATGACCTTTTTCGCGCCGTTGAGCAGATGGGCGCTGGCCTTCTCCACGGTGTTGAACACGCCGGTAGATTCGATGATATACTCCGCGCCGCAGTCATCCCACGGAATCCGGGAGGCATCATCCTCGCTGTAGACCCTGATTTTCTTGCCGTTGATGATGAGGTGGCGGTCATCATGCTCCACGCTGTCCCGGAACGTGCGGAACACGGAATCATATTTCACCTGGTAGACCATGTAATCCAAGTCCGCGTGCCGCAGATTGATGCCGCAGATCTGATAGGTGCTGCTGCCCCGCTCCACCATGATACGCAGCGCCACGCGGCCGATGCGGCCGAAGCCGTTGATGCCTACTTTGATCGCCATAATCGTTCCTCCTGCCCGTTGGGCTATATTATGTGAATCCATTATAGCCTGATTTTCCGCAAGGTGAAATGGGAAATTCGTAAAATTACGTTGAAATTTTCGCAGACTCCTTGGCCCCTTTGCATAGCATATCGTTTACGCCTGTGGACAGGGAAATGCAGAATCAGGAAACGCGGTGTTATATGCTTTGCACCGCAGAGCCTATAGATTTGTAATTTTTTTACAAAACCTTGCTTTTTTCGATGGGATTTGTTATGCTGACCGTAAGCTAAAGTTTACCATGGGTAATTACGCTTAGAACGCTTATGCTACTGAAAATAAAAGCGGACTGCTTTGGAAAGGAGACGAGGCTATGGAGGAACAGCCCACCGATCTGGCGGCGCTGCTGCCGGGCATTGCCGGGCAGATGCGCGGCCTGCTGAGCAATCTGTATCTGGCGGCGGCACAGGCCATTCCGGCGGAGCGCCGGGAGCAGGACGCTGTGCTGGATTCCAAGGCCGCCGTACTGGAGCAGAGCTTTTACCGTTTGCTGCGGATGGTGAACGGTATATCTGCAACGGAATATCTTTCGGAAAAGAGCACCCTGTCCCTGCGGGACACGGACATCGTGCAGTTAGTGAGCGCGGTGTGCGAGGCGTCCGGCGATTTGGCGGAGATGCTGGGGATTCGGCTGCGCTTTGTCTGCGCCATGGAGCGGTGCATCTGCGCCGCAGATGCCGCCGCTCTGGAACAGGCGCTCTATCAGCTTTTATCCAACGCGCTGAAGTATACGCCGAAAAATGGAACGGTGACGGTGGAGCTGAAAAGGAGCGGGAAGCAGTTACTGCTCTCTGTGGCGGACACCGGCTGCGGTATCCCATCGGAGCAGATGGGGCATTTGTTTGACCGCTGCCTCCGTCCCGCCGCGCCTGCCGGACCGGGGCACGGTCTGGGACTGGGACTGCTGCTGTGCCGGAGCATCGCGCAAAAGCACGGCGGCGGGTTGCTGGCAGAGTCCGTCCCCGGAAAGGGGAGCCGGTTTACGCTGTCCCTGCCGGAGCGTATTTCCGGCAATCGGGTCTCCGATGTCCCCACGGCATACAACAGTGGATTTAACCGTACACTGCTGGGACTGGCGGACGCGCTGCCGGCGGCCGCCTATACGGTTCGCAATCTGGATTGAGCTTGATCGGGAAGCGGCGCGACCGCTTCCTTTTTCATCCATAACCATAAAGAGGAAAGCGTATGACAAAGGTTTTTTTGGGAATGAGCGGCGGCGTGGACAGCTCGACTGCCGCGGTTTTGCTGCGGGAGCAGGGCTATACGGTACACGGGCTGCACCTATCGCTACTGCGGGGGCTTCCGTTGTCCACAGAGCACCCGGTGGAGGACGGCGCGGCGGCTGCCGCAGCGGCGGCGCAGTTAGGGATTCCGTTTCATGACGCCGACCTTTCCGGGCAATTTCGGGAGGCGGTCATTTCGTATTTCGTTCGCACGTATCAGGAGGGCCAGACGCCGAATCCCTGTGTGGTCTGCAATCGCCGCATCAAGTTCGGTGCCATGTGGGATACGGCTCGTGCCATGGGCGCGGACTGCCTCGCCACCGGGCATTATGCTAAGATCGGACGGGACCGTGCTACCGGCCGGTACGTGCTGCGGCGGGGGGCCGACCGGGCCAAGGACCAGAGCTACTTTCTCTGCCGGCTGACACAGGAGCAGCTTTCCCGGACGCTTTTCCCCTTGGGAACGCTGACAAAGCCGGAGGTGCGCCGCTTGGCGGAGGCGCACGGCCTTGTCAGTGCCCATAAGCGGGACAGTCAGGATATCTGCTTTATCCCGGACGGAGATTATGCCGGATTCATTGACCGCTGCGTGGGAGAGGCGTCCCCCACCGGACCGTTTTTAGATGAGGCGGGCCGCGTGCTGGGGCAGCATAAGGGCTTTGTCCGCTATACAAAGGGGCAGCATAAGGGACTGGGCCTTGCCATTGAGCCGCCGCTGTATGTCACAAAAAAGGATTCGGCGACCCACGCCATTTACGTAGGCCCCAGCGGGGCGCTGTTTACAACGGAGCTGACCGCCGGGGAGTGGAATGGCATCGCCCTTGCGGAGTTGACCGCGCCGGTGACGGTCAGCGTAAAGACCCGGTACAGCCAGCGGGAGGCGGAGGCCACGGCGGAGCCGCTGCTTGGCGGGCGGTTCCGTCTGCGCTTCCGGGAGCCGCAGCGGGCGGTGACACCGGGGCAGTTCGCCGTTCTCTATGACGGGGAGGACGTTGTGGGCAGCGGCGTGATTTTGGAATGATTTTTCTTTCATGTTTGCGGACACTCCGGGCATACTATCCTCAGACCGAAAAAGGAGTGACGTATGATGAAAGGCTGTGCCGGATTTTGGGTCGGCATGAGCGCCGGTCTGCTGGCCGGCGCCGCGATGGGTATGATGTCGCCCTACGGACGGGACCCCATGAAAACACAGGTGGGGAAAAGCATCCACAAGCTGGGTGTCGCGGTGGATCATGCCGTGGACAACATCGTATCTGATCTGCGCTGAGCAAAGGCGGGAGCTGTAGATACAGCTCCCGCCTTTAATCAATATTGTTGAAACGATGTCCGCCGCGCTCACAGCGCCGCCATGATGGCGGTTAGCAGCTCCTCATAGGTTTCGTATGCGGGAATGTCCGGGTTATCCGCCTTGATCTGCTCCGTGCTGCGGAACAGAAAGCCCGCCTTACCGGCGCGAATCATGCCAAGGTCATTATAGCTGTCCCCGCTGGCAATGGTATCATAGCCGATGGACTGCAGGGCCTTGACGGTGGTGAGTTTGGATTGCTCACAGCGCATCCGGAAGCCGGTAATGGTGTCCTCCGGCGAGACCTCCAGTGAATTACAGAGAATGGTGGGCCAGCATAGCTTCCGCATGAGGGGCTTGGCAAATTCCTCAAAGGTGTCGCTGAGAATCAGGACCTGCGTCCGCTCCCGCAGCGCGTCTAAAAACGCTTTCGCCCCAGGCAGGGGATCAATTTGGCCGATGACGGATTGAATTTCCTTCAGGCCGAGGCAGTGCTCCTTCAAAATCTCCAGCCGCCAGCGCATCAGCTTATCATAATCCGGCTCGTCCCGGGTGGTGCGGCGCAGAGCCGGGATGCCGCTGGCCTCGGCAAAGGCGATCCAGATCTCCGGCACCAGCACACCCTCTAAGTCCAGACAGACGATATTCATACATGGTTCCTCCTGTTGCTTGTTTGCCGGAATTATAGCACGTGGGGACCGCCGGGGCAAGTGCTGCGGGGGGGTGCTGTGCAAATTTCCAAGATTTTTCTGCAAAAAGGCAAAAATCGGGCGGTAAATTTTACGATTCTGCGTCTTTTTACACACGGAGGGCTGTGCTAAAATAAAAAATGGAAAATGAATGATACAGGAAAGTGCGAACGCTCAAAGCGGAGCGTTGGAAGGAGAGCGCGGAAATGAGAAAGACAAAGATTGTATGTACATTGGGACCGTCCACGGACCGTGAGGAGGTCCTGCGGGGGATGATTCTGGCGGGGATGAACGTAGCCCGCTTCAACTTTTCCCACGGGACGCACCCGGAGCATCTGGCCCGGCTGGAAAAGCTGAAGGCACTGCGGGAGGAGCTGGACCGCCCCGTGGCCGCCATGCTGGATACCAAGGGGCCGGAGGTCCGTCTGCGGGATTTCAAGGACGGAAAGGTTCGCTTAACTGCGGGACAGGAGTTTACGCTGACCACCGCCAATATTTTAGGCGATGAAACCCGCTGTGCCATCAGCTATTCCGAGCTGCCGGAGGATGTCAAGCACGGCGATACGATTTTGCTGGATGACGGCCTCGTCCGCCTGACGGTGCTGGAGACCACAGACACGGACATCCGCTGCCGGGTGGAAAATGACGGGGACATGAAAAACCACAAGGGTGTCAACGTCCCCGGTGTGCGGCTGAATATGCCCTACATGAGCCAGCAGGACCGGGAGGATATTCTCTTCGGCGCGGAGCAGGGCTTTGACTTTGTGGCCGCCAGCTTTGTCCGCTCCGCGGCGGATATCCGGGAGCTGCGAGCCCTGTTGGATTCCGTAGGTTCCTCCATTCGCATTATCGCTAAAATCGAAAATCAGGAGGGTGTTTCCAACCTTGCCGAAATTCTGGACGCGGCGGACGGAATCATGGTAGCCCGGGGTGATATGGGCGTGGAGATCGACTTTACGGAGATTCCCGTAATTCAAAAGAACATGATCGCCCAGTGCGTCGCCTGCGGCAAGCCGGTCATCACCGCCACCCAGATGCTGGACTCCATGATGGAAAATCCCCGGCCTACCCGGGCGGAGATCACCGATGTGGCCAACGCCATTTATGACGGGACCTCCGCCATTATGCTCTCCGGCGAAACGGCGGCGGGCAAATATCCGGTGGAGACCGTGAAGACCATGAACGCCATCGCTCTGCGGACGGAGGCGGACATCAACCACGCAAAGCGCATGGCCATGCAGTCCAGCGGCCGGGGCCGCCTTTCCGTGGCGGCCGCTACGGCCCACGCCGCCTGCACCACCGCGCAGGAGATCGGTGCGGACGCCATCATCACCGTCAGCCAGAGCGGCACCACCGCACGGCTGGTGAGCCGCTTCCATCCCGGCACGCCCATTATTGCCTGCCTTCTGAGCCGGCAGGTTCAGCGGCAGATGGCCCTCTACTGGGGCGTGGAGCCCATTATGATGCCCTATGTCAACAGCACGGACGAACTGGTGAGCCACGCGGTGGAATCCGCCGAGGCGGCGGGCCTTGTCCGGCAGGGAGATCTGGTGGTAGTTACCGCCGGCGTACCGGTGGGAATCTCCGGCACTACGAATATGATCCGCGTGCAGCAGGTGGGCGGGGCGCTGGTAAATGCCGTGGGCGTGGGGGACAGCAAGGCCTCCGGCCCGCTGTGCGTCTGCCGCCGTATTGAGGAGGTAGCGGAAAAGCTGCGCCCCGGCGATGTGCTGGTGGTGCCCTATACCACCAATGAGCTGCTGCCCTATATCCGGCAGGCCGCCGCCGTTATCACCGAGGAGGCCAGTGCGGACTGCCACACCGCCACTGTGGGGCTGACGCTGAACAAGCCGGTCATCATCGGCGCCTCCGGTGCGACCCGGCGGCTTCAGGACGGGGTCACCGTCTGCGTGGACTGCGCCCGGGGGCTTGTCAGCACCATGCCCTGATGAAATCAAAACAGGAAAGAGCGCAACGTGTGGGCCGCGTCGCGGCCCACACGTTCTTTTTGCCGAAAGGCTTTTTCAATCCATGAAAAGCGTTTGTTCAAAAGCTGTGCGGGGGACCCAATGTGGGTCCCCCGCACGTATTTTTTCTTGCTGTCAGACTGCGACAGCCCTTTGACGGATGAAAACACGATTTAAAGATAGCATTCCGGACGGCGGGTGGCAAGATACGGAATCTTTTTCCGCAGTGAGCTGGCCTCGGCCAAATCAATATCGCAGGTGAGTAACTGCTCGGTATCGTCCACCTTTTTCAGCACGGCGCCGCTGGGATGAATTACCAGCGATTCGCCGGCAAAGTCCATATCGCCCTCGGTGCCCACCCGGTTGCACATGGCGATGAACACCTGATTCTGCATGGCCTGCACCCGCATTTCCCACTCAAACATCTCCAGCGGCTCCGCTTTGGTGTTGGCTGTGGGAACGATGACCAGCTCCGCACCCATCAGGACACAGGTACGAATGCTCTCCGGCAGGTGGCGGTCATAGCAGATCACGATGCCGATTTTGCCGAAGGGGGTGTCGAACACCTTGAAGCCATCTTCAGAGGGCGTGTAGTAATCCTGCTCGTAAAACTGCTTTGCCTGCGCGATGTGCACCATTTTGGCAATGTCCTGCACCTGACCGTCCGGCCCGATCCAGAGCGAAGCATCGTACCGATGGCCGTTCCGTTCCAGATAGACGTTGGGGGAAAGATAGTAATGATGCTCACCGGCCTTCTGCGCCAGCAGGCGGAGAGCCTCCGCGTCCTCGCCCATGGCGTAGGCGTCCACATTTTCCTTTTCATACTGCGGGAAAAACGGCGAGAGCTGGATTTCCGGGAAGAACAGCAGGTCGCAGCCTGCTGCCTCATCGCAGTACGCAAGGCTTTTTTTCAGGTTCTCCGCAATATCGGCGGTCATGCTCATTTGTGCCAATGCGATTTTCACAATGGCGCTCCTTTCACCTTTCAGCGTGGGCCCACAGGTCCGCAGCCAAATTTTATTCTCTTATACGTACCCGTACAGCCCTCGGACGGAGACCTCCCCGGAGGTCACGGCTTCCACCGTTCCGTCCGGCCAGCGGACGGTGAGGCCGAAGTCCTCCGTTATGTCCACCGCCGTGCCCTCTCTGGTGCCGCCAGGATACAGTACCCGTACAGGGCGGCATAGCGTCAGGCAGTCCCGGCGGAAGCGCTCCAAATACCCCTGTGCCCGCTCCGGGAAATCCTGGTACAGCTTGTCCAGCGATAGCAGCACGGCGGCGGCCAGTTCCGTCCGGTCCGGGGCGCGGCCCAACGCCTGCTGAAGGGAAATGGCGGTGGGGGCTACCCCCGGGCCGAAATCCGCCTCATTCTGCCGGAGATTGATTCCAATGCCGATGATGACATAGCCAAGGCTGCCGGTTTCCGCCTCCAGCTCCATTTCCGTCAGCACGCCGCAGAGCTTTTTATCCTGTAAAACCAAATCGTTTGGCCATTTGATGCCGGGGCGGACGCCGCACACCTGTTCAATGGCGTCGCACAGGGCCACGGCGGTCCAAGCGGTAAGGCTGCTGACCCGCTCCAGGGGGCAGTAGGGCTTTAGCGCCGCCGAAAGGTACAGCCCCTTGCCGGCGGGGGAAACGAAGCTCCGCCCCCGGCGGCCCCGGCCCCCGGTCTGCTGATCGGCAAGAATTACGAGACCGTCCACGGAGCCGCTGACGGCCCGGCGCTTGATCTCGTTATTGGTAGAGTCGATGGTGGGGAGACACACGATCTCCTGACCGATGTGGTGCCCTGTAAGCCGCTGCCGCAGCTCCTCCGGCCGCAGACTGTCAGCAAGAGATATCAGGCGATAGCCGCGGTTGGTCACGGATTCGATCTCGTGCCCCTCCTGCCGCAGCACAGCCACGGCTTTGCTCACCGCCGCACGGCTGACACCCGCTGCCTGCCGGATGACCTCACCGGAGACAAATTCCCCGGGGCTTTGGCGCAGCAAACTCAGAATCGTATCCTTTGTCATAATGATATACCTCCCCATACTCCACATCATAGCAAATATCGCCCCGATTGTCAACTTAATTTTAAAAAATGGTTGACAATCGGGGCGCGCTCTGCTACACTGCAAGCAAATTCACTCTTTGGAGGCAGTTTATGAACCAACATCGTACCCTACGCAGCCTGATTTTAGCCGCTCTGTTAGGGGCGCTGACCGCCATCGGCGCGTGGCTTCAGATTCCGGTGGGCATTACATCCATCACGCTTCAGTTCCTCTTTACCGCGTTTGCCGGTGTGCTGCTGGGCTGGAAATGGGGAGCGGTGTCCCAGCTATTGTATGTAGCTATCGGCCTTTTGGGCCTGCCGGTCTTTACGCAGGGCGGCGGCATCGGCTATGTGCTCCAGCCCAGCTTCGGCTTTTTGCTGGGGCTGATTCCCGCTGCGGCGGTCATCGGCGCGCTGACAGCACGTCATCACAGCCATCCCGCCGTTTTTCTGGCGGCGCTGGTGGGAGACCTTGTGCTGTACCTTGTCGGCGTGCCGTATATGTACCTTATTATGCGGCTGTACCTCGGCTCGGACGCCACGCTGGCTGCGCTGGTGATGAAAATGGCGGTGTTCATCCCCGGCGATCTCATCAAGCTGGCCATCGTCACGCTGGCTGCGCCGCCGCTGCTGCGCTGCTTGGAAAAGGCGGGCTATACGCGGTCATAAAAAAGGAGGGCCGTTGGCCCTCCTTTTATTTCGATAGATTACGCCGTGCTTTGGCTGTCTGCTTTGCGCAGTGTGTTTTTACCTCAGTCGCAGGCACCGGTGTGTACCACCTTGCCGATGTTCCACAGGTGAGCGGCCTGCTGAGCGGCGATCAGCCGTTCCTCTGGCGTCTTGTAATCGACATGGGCCGTTTCTGTGCCGCAGTCCATACACATCACGTAAACGCACCAGTTCTGCTCATCCTCAATGGCGCCGACACCTCGGCACACGGGGCAGTCCTCCAGCTCAATCTCAAGAATAGGGTCGTCCATCATTGTTCTCCTTTACTTTAAAAAATAATTATCCTCAAAACTTCCGGCTGCTGCCGGAAAAGCCTCGGCTGTTGACAGTGGTGCCGCCCCGGTAGCCGCCGCTGGGGCGGTGATTGCTGCTGGGCGGCGGGGCAATGGGGGTACGCAGCGTGGTGGAGTGGAGGTAGTGGTCCGTCCGCACCTTCAGCTGCACGGCGCTGGTCATATACGCTCCGGCGTTTACCGCCCGGCGGGCGGTCTTCATGTGTCCCTTCATAATGCCGCAGGCAATGAAGGCAATGATCGCCGCCGGAATCAGGGCCATGGCGAAGAAGGAAGCGAAGGCCGCGCCGAAGCTCACAGGCTCCTCCGGCTCCACATCCACCGGCGTGCCGTTTGCGGTCTCGGAGAGAAGATAGCCGCAGGTGTCCAGATAATGCTCCAGACCCGCGTACCAATCGTCATTTCCGAAGTCGGAGAGAAAGGCGTCATAGAGCACCTCCTCCCGGCCGTAATCCGTAAAGGCCGTGTTGCCGCTATCGCCGTGTACGGCAATGCTGACGTCCCGGGTCTCCGTACTCACCGCCAGCAATACGCCGTTTTGGCTATCACCCAGTCCCAGCGCGTTTTCCTCAAAGACATCCTGCGCGAAATCAAAAATATCCTCGTAGCCGTAGACCGTGAAATCCGGAAGCAGCAAAGCGTAAACGCCGCAGCCGTATTCATCGGCAAGGCTCTGGGCGGTATCCTCCAGCGAGGCAAGCTCCTCCGCTGTCAGGACGCCGCCAAGGTCGGTAACGGCCGCGCCCTCTGTTATGGCGGGGCCTGCCGCCAGCGCCGGTACGGTGAGGCACAGGGTTAGAAGCAGGAGCGTTGCATACGCGAAAAAGCGTTTCATGCGTCCCACCTCCTTACAATGCCGCCGCCCCGGCGCCCACAAGGGCCACCGCCGCGGAAATGCCCGCCGTAATTCCGGCCCACCATGTCCAGTACCGCTTCCGGGAGACCGGCAGGTCGCTGACCATCTTCCCGGTCTGGCCGTTCATGGCAAAAAGGAAGTTTTTCCCCTCCCACTGCGTACTGAGGAGCCAGACCGGCATCAGCGCACAGCGGACCTTGCCCCGGCGCAGATGGGCCTCCTTTTTCACCGGCATGCAGGTCTCATAGCCTACGGCTTGACGCTCCATGGCATCGATGGCGGTGCTCTCCGCCCGCTGCTCCGCCCGGGGGCTGCATTCCTCAATGCTGACATCGGGGATATCCGCGAAAAAGCCCGGGAGGTACGCGGTGGAAAATTCCTTCAGCTCGCCGTAGTCAAAGGGTTCCAGCGCGTCCATGTAATCGTCCGGCATTTTCCGGGAGGCGTCCGCCGGAATTTTTTCAAAGCTCACGGTCCCCGCCCGGCGCAGAGCAAAGTGCCGGGTGGTGGTGATGCGCTCCCGGCCGGTGACAATGACGCTGCTGCGGGTGGCCATGAAATCCACATCCGCCTCCGCCTGTCCGTCAAAGAGCCAGAACGGCACATAGACGCCCTTGATCTCCTGAATATGGTTCTCATCGGAGAAGCGCTTAGGCAGCAGCCGCTTGCCCTTGTAGTGGGCCCGCAGGGTGCTGAGGGCCTCCTCCCGCCCCACCTTGAAGGGGATGACGAGATCGGGCTTCAGTGCGCCGGTGAACTGGCCGGGGATGATAGTGTTGTTGCCGCAGTAGGGACAGGATGTGGCGGCGGTGGCCTCGTCGCAGATCAGCTCCGCGCCGCAGGAGGGGCAGTGGTAGGTTTTCAGGTGGGCGGCGTCAGCGCCCCAATCGCCCTGCGCCTCCGGCGCGTCCCACTGTCCGGCGTCCGCCTTGGCTGCCTCGGCCTCCTTTTGAAAGGCTTCCTCCGCCTGCTTCTGCTTTTCCTCGCTGAAGGCCTCGGCCTCCTCCACCGTATAGCTGCTGCCGCAGTAATCGCACTCCAACCGCCCAGTGTCCTGCGCGTAGCGCAGAGGCGCCGTGCAGGCGGGACATTTAAATTCTGTGACCTGTGTGGACATAAGTCCCTCCTTTCAGATCTGTGCCGTGCCGGCTCAGATCAGGTCGCCATCGTTGAAGGGATCGCCGCACTCCGGGCAGAACTTGGGCGGGTTGCCGGGGGTCTTCGGTTCCCAGCCGCACTTGCTGCAACGGTACCGGCGCTCCTCAGCAGGGCGGGGCGCACCGCATTCGGCGCAGAACTTGCCCTCGTTCATCGCGCCGCACCGACTGCATTTCCAACCGGCAGCAGGCCGGGGCTTTCCGCATTCCACGCAGAATTTTCCGGTGTTCTCCGCGCCGCAGGCGCACCGCCAGCACTCCGCTGCGGGAGCGGCGGCCTGCGGGGCCTGTTGGGCCTGTGCCGCCTGCTGCTGTCCCATTTGATAAAGTGTCTGGGCGTTGGTGCCGCCGACCTGACCGGCCATATTCATCCCCATGAACGCCATGGCGGGACCGGCATTGGGATTGGAGGCCGCCATTTTCATGGCGTCGCCCTGACTGGCTACCAGATGCGCGGCGCCCCGGGCGGGGTCGATAAAGGCCGCATTGCGCTGGAGCTCCTTGATGGTCTTTTCGTCCTCCTCATTGGCGGTGACGCTGGAAACGCCGCAGGAGACGATCTCCACGCCCCGCAGCTCCCGCCATTTGGCGCTGAGAATCTGGTTCAGCGTGTCGGCCAGCTCCATGGCGTGACCGGGGAGGGCGGAGTAGCGGATGCCCAGTTCGCTGATTTTGGCAAAGGCGGGCTGGAGGGCGGTGAGCAGCTCCGTTTTCAACTGGCTGTCCAGCGTGGAGCGGGGATAGTCCTCCGTCACGTTGCCGCAGACATTGGTGTAAAACAGCAGGGGGTTGGAGATATGGTAACTGTACTCGCCGAAGCAGCGAACGCCCACATCCATGTCGATACCGGCTCGCTGGTCCACCACCCGGAAGGGAACGGGACTGGCGGTGCCGTATTTATTGCCGGTGATCTCCTTGGTGTTGATATAATAGACGCGCTGGTCCTTGGGGGCCTCGCCGCCGAAGGTAAAGCGCTTGCCGATGTTCTGGAACACCTTTCCGATGCTCTCGCCCAGATGGCCGGCGAAAATGCTGGGCTCCGTGGAGGCGTCATAGACAAATTCGCCGGGCTCGGCGCAGACCTCCGCCACCTTGCCCTGATCCACAATGAGCATACACTGTCCGTCCGCCACGGCAATGACAGAGCCGGAGGTGATGATGTTCTCATCGCCCTTATAGTTGCTGGAACGGCCCGTGATCTTTTTGCGGCCCTTCACCGCCAACGTATCGGCGCTCAGCGCCTCACAGTAAAAATATTCCTTCCACTGGTCCGCCAGCACGCCGCCGGCGGCACCGGATGCCGCTTTGATCAGTCCCATGGTACGTTCTCCTTTCGTGGCCGCGCTGCTGTGCGCGATCTAAGCCCATTATACAGCACAGCGGCGGCAGTTACAACAAAAAAGAGCGCCGAAGGGCGCTCTTTTCGACAAAGTGGAAACCGGTTCGTGCCGCCGCTTCAAATTTTCGAAGCTGCAAAGAAGCCGTGAGAAGCTGCGGGAGCAAAACTGCGTTAATGATGGAACAGCCCGAACAGGCCGCCCTTCTTCTCATAGGGCTCGGACTGGACCTCCAGCAGCGTGTAGCCGGTATCGTCAATGGTCTTGCGGAGCTTTGCCTCATCCAGCGGCGCGTCGGAAATAATCACGCAGATCCCCTTGCTGTGAGAAGCCGTGACCTTTTTGACCGGGAACTCCTTGCGGATGGCATCGTTGATGTGGCTCTCGCACATTCCGCACATCATACCGTCAATTTTCAAAGTGGTCTGTGTCATAAAAATTACCTCCAGATCGGCGGGCTCGCGCCCGCGAAATAGACTGTCAAACGCAAGTAAGATAACTCTAACCGCAAGGCAAAAGAAAAGAGCCTCCCACTTGCCTGCCGGTATTGTAGCACAGCACCGCGGCAACTGCAAGAAAATCTTTTGCAGGACAATGGGTAAACGTTTACGATTGTCAAAAGGGAAGCAAAACTTGATTTTTGCTTACAAAAGACTATAATAGATTCCACTCAGTACAGGAAGCTGACAGGAAAGGATGATTAGGAAATGAGCAGGCTGGAAGTAAAAACACCGGACCGGGCTCAGGCGGTTGTAGAGCAGATGTACCGCAATATGGAGCGGCGCATCGCCGCCAGCCCTCCGGGTCTGTGCCCCGTGGACATGGCGCTGAACTCACTGGACCTGTGCCGGGCGCAGACCTGCGGCAAATGCGTTCCCTGCCGCATCGGACTGACCCAGTTGTCCGATATGCTCTCGGAGATTCTGGACGGACACTCCGATCTGCGGATGCTGCGGCATCTGGAGGAGACCGCACAGGTCATTGTGGACACGGCGGACTGTGCCATCGGCATTGACGCCGCAAACCTGATTCTCACCAGTGTCCGGGGCTTTCGGGAGGATTTTGAGGAGCATATCCTCCACCACCGCTGCCTCGGTACGCTGCGAAACCCTGTGCCCTGTGTAGCCATGTGTCCCGCCGGGGTGGACATCCCGGGTTATATTGCCCTGGTCAAGGTGGGCCGCTTTGCGGACGCCGTGCGGCTCATCCGCAAGGACAATCCCTTCCCCACGGCCTGCGCCTATATCTGCGAGCACCCCTGCGAGTCCCGCTGCCGCCGGAACATGGTGGACGACGCCATCAACATCCGGGGCCTGAAGCGGGCCGCCGTGGACCGGGCGGGAGAGGTACCCCAGCCTGTCCCCACGCCGTCCACCGGTAAGCGGGTGGCCGTGGTGGGCGGCGGCCCCAGCGGCCTTTCCGCCGCGTATTACCTGTCCCTCATGGGCCATAAGGTCACGGTGTATGAAAAGCGCCGCCAGCTTGGCGGCATGATGCGCTACGGCATTCCCAGCTACCGTTTCCCCCGGGAAAAGCTGGACGGAGAAATTCGTTCCATCCTTTCCCTTGGCATCGAGGTACATACCGAGGTGGACATCGGCGGCGATCTGACGCTGGAGCAGCTCCGGGGCCAGTATGACGCGCTGTATCTTTCCATCGGCGCCCACACGGATAAAAAGGTGGGTATCGAGGGCGAGGATGCCATCGGCGTCATGTCCGCCGTGGATATGCTGCGGCATATCGGCGATAACGAGATGCCGGACTTCACCGGCATGAACGTGGCGGTCATCGGCGGCGGCAACGTTGCCATGGACGTGACCCGCAGCGCCGTCCGCCTCGGCGCCCAGCGGGTAACGTGTGTATACCGCCGCCGGCAGGAGGATATGACCGCGCAGGTGGAGGAGGTAGAGGGCGCCATTGCCGAGGGTGCCGAGATTCTGACTCTCCACGCGCCTCTCCGGGTGGAGGTGGAGGATGGCCGCGCCACGGCCCTTTGGGCGCAGCCCCAGCTCATCGGCGAGGTGGATAAGGCGGGACGTCCCCGGCCCAACACGGCCTCTGTGGAGCCAGTGCGGATTCCGGCGGACATCATCATCGTTGCCATCGGACAGGGCATTGAGTCCAAGGGCTTTGAGCAGGCGGGCATCAAGATTCAGCGGGGCGGCACGCTGCTGGCCTATTCCAGCACGCAGCTTCCGGAGCTGGACGGTGTGTTTGCCGGCGGCGACTGTGTCAGCGGCCCCGCCACGGTAGTGCGGGCCATTGCGGCCGGTAAGGCCGCTGCCGACAATATTGACGATTATCTGGGCTTCCACCATGAGATCGAGGCCGATGTGGAGATTCCCACGCCCCGGTGCGAGGATATCCGGCCCCGAGGCCGGGTGGACTGCCGGGAGCGGGAGGCCAGCGAGCGCAAGTGCGACTTTGACTGCATGGAATGCTCCATGACGGACGAGGAGGTGGCGCAGGAGGCCGGACGGTGCCTGCGCTGCGACCACTTCGGCTACGGAATCTTCAAGGGGGGGCGTGTGGAAAAATGGTAAATATCAAGATCAACGGTACAGATATTGCCGTACAGAACGGCAGCACCATTTTGCAGGCCGCCGCCCGGGCGGGAATCCCCATTCCCCATCTGTGCTATCTCCGGGATATTAACGAGATCGGCGCGTGCCGCATCTGCGTGGTAGAGGTAGAGGGGACGGAGCGCCTTGTCCCCGCCTGCAACACGCGGGTGGTGGAGGGGATGTCCATTCACACCAATACGCCCCGGGTCCGGGAGGCACGGAAGACAAATCTACGGCTCATTCTATCCCAGCACAATTCCACCTGCACCACCTGCATCCGCAGCGGGAACTGCGAGCTGCAAAATCTGGCCCATTACCTGAACATCCACTACCAGCCCTATCCGGTGAAGCCGGAGCGGAGCCGGCTGGACATGGACGTTCCCGTGATTCGGGAGGCCAGCAAGTGCATCAAGTGTATGCGCTGCATTCAGGTGTGCGATAAAATTCAGGGAATGCACATCTGGGATGTGGTGGGTACCGGCTCCCGCACCACGGTGGATGTTGCCGGAGGCCGTTCCCTGAAGGACACAGACTGCACATTCTGTGGGCAGTGCGTGACCCACTGCCCCACCGGCGCCCTGACAGCCCGGGACGATACCAACACCGTTCTGGACGCGCTGGCGGACCCGAACATCACCACAATCGTCCAAGTGGCGCCGGCGGTGCGGGTGGCGTGGGCGGAGGCCTTCGGCCTCTCTCCCAAGCAGGGCAGCACCGGCCGCATGGTGGCGGCGCTGAAGCAGATCGGCTTTGACTATGTGTTTGACACGAATTTTGCCGCCGACCTCACCATTATGGAGGAGGGCAGCGAGTTTGTGGAGCGCTTTACCCATAAGAGCCGCTACCGTTGGCCGATGTTCACCTCCTGCTGCCCCAGCTGGGTGCGGTTCCTGCGCTCCCAGTACCCGGACTACGTTTCCAGCCTCTCCACGGCAAAGTCCCCCCAGCAGATGTTCGGCGCTGTGGCGAAAAGCTACTTTGCCGAGAAAATGGGGTTGGACCCCCATAAGATCATGGTGGTATCCATGATGCCGTGCACAGCGAAAAAGGCGGAGTGCACACTGCCGGAAATGACCTCCGCCTGCGGCGACCCGGATGTGGACGTTGTGCTGACCACCCGGGAGATGTGCCGCCTGTTCCGAAGCGACTGTATCGTACCCACGGAGCTACCGGAGATGGAGTTTGACAGCCCGCTGGGCACCGGCACCGGCGCGGCGGTGATCTTCGGCACCACCGGCGGCGTGATGGATGCGGCGCTCCGCGGCGCCTACCACATGGTCACGGGAAAAAATCCCGATGCGGACGCCTTCCGGGAAATTCGCGGCAGCAAGCCGTGGAAGGAGGCTGTGTTCACCATTCCCGGCGCCGGCGAGGTGCGGGTGGCGGCAGTCAGCGGCCTTTCTAACGTCCGGGCGCTGATGGAGGCCATTGACCACGGCCGTGCGGACTACGATTTCGTGGAGGTCATGGCCTGTCCCGGCGGCTGTGCCGGCGGCGGCGGTCAGCCCATTCACGAGGGACAGGAGATGGCTGCGGTTCGGGGCGACCGGCTGTGGAAGCTGGACGCCGATGCCGAGCTCCGCTTCTCTCACGAAAACCCGGAGGTTCAGGCGCTATACAAGGAATACCTGAAAAAGCCGTTGGGAGAACGGTCCCTCCAGCTGCTCCACACGGAGCGGGAGCGGTAAGCCCTGCTTCGCACAATATCGAAACCAAAACTATCCCGGAAACCGTTCGGTTTCCGGGATAGTTTTTTGATGTGTTGAACTGCTTTGACCCACGTTGCCGTATTTTATACCCACGGTTGGCTGGCCTACAGGCTTACAGAGCACACAGGGCGGCCCTTTGCAGCCGGAGGCCTCGACCAAATTCCTGAAAGGCGCGGGTGATGAGAGCCTGCCCCTCGGAATTGGGATGAGTGCCATCGGCGCAGAGGGTCTGCTCCAGATGGCCATGGTCCAGAAACGCGCCCCGGACGTCCACCAGAGGGACCTGCTCCTCAGCGGCCAGATGCTCTACGGCGCGGGAGTAGCGCTCCTGCCATGCGTAGATATTGCCGACGTCCCCCAGCCAGCGCATGACCGCGCTTTTGTTCAGCCCATCGCACCACCAGTCGAAAAAGCGCTGACTGTCCAGCGGGGGCAGGTTGGTGAGGATGGGTCGGATACCCCGGGCTCTTACCTTGCGAATCATCTCCCGGTACAGCGTCACAAATTCCGGCAGCGGCACATTGGGAAGGTGCTCCCCGGCGGGGTCCTCCGCAATTTCCTTCCAGCGGAAGTCGCAGTCATTGCCGCCAAAGTCCATCACCAGAAAATCGCAGGCGGCGCCCCGGTCCAGCATCCGATCCAGCAGGCGGCTGCCCTTACGGACCGTAGCGCCGAAGTGCGCGTCATTATGAATGGAGAGCCTGAACTCCGATTCCAGCGCCGCTGTGTCCATCTCGTTCTGGGCGCGGTAGCGCCGGCTGCCGAGGTCCACCTGTATCCCCTTGAGAATGGAATCGCCCAGAAGCGTGACCTGTCTGCACTGTTCCATAAAAACACCTCACTCCATATAATATGGTTTTCAAAACTATATTATACGGCTTTGCGACGATTTGTCAAGAGGCGCAGCGTTAAAATTGCGGAATAAGCACACCGGAGACAGCTTTTGTCAGCTCTATGGCCGGGCCGGACAGACGGTGTACCTCCGCCTGCGGCCAGAGCGCGAGAAACGGCTCCACGCCGCCCACCTCCGCCAACCCGTAAGGAGCGTGGCGGTAGTGCATGGGGAGGACGCAGCGGGGCTTCAGGGCGTCGCACACCGATTTTGCCCCGGTGGCGTCCAGTGTATAGACACCGCCCACCGGCACCAGCGCCGCGTCCACCGGACCAATGGCGGCCAACTGCTCCGCCGACAGCGGATGGCCCAGATCTCCCAGATGGGCCACGGAGATGCCATCGGCAGTGAAGACCCGGATGGTGTTGCCGCCCCGGAGCGTTCCGCCCCGGTCATCATGGAATGAGGCGATTTCCCGGACGGTAAAGGGGCTGTCCTGATGGGGCAGCAGCGTGACGCGATCCACGGCATTATGGTCAAAATGGCCATGACTGCAAAAAACGGCGTGGGCGGAAACGGACAGGGATGGGTAGCCCGGTACGCCGGTATAGGGGTCGGTGACAATGCGGTAACCGTCCGCCTCCAACAAAAAGCAGGCGTGGCCCAGCCATGTGAGCTTCATAAAAATTTCCCCCTTTGGATGAAATGAATTTTCAGAACATAAGGAAAGGGCGGCGAAGTGCCGCCGCCCTTACTGTATCAGACCTGACCGGTTTTGTCATCCGTTTTTTCCGCCGAGGCCTTCCGCTTTTCCTGCCGGCGGCGCAGTGCGCGGCGGGAGCAGACAGCGGCGGTGACGCCGATGACCGCCAGCAGTACCAACCATGTCCAGCCGTAGGCCAGCGCAACGAGAATATTCTCCACGGTATCCGTGAAGGCGCTCCAGCCACGGGTCAGGGCGCTGCCGATGCGCTCACCGAAGCTCTCCGGGACGTTTTCGGTATTGGAATACTTATAGACCTCCTGCAGATTGACGGTGATCGTGGAGAGCGCCACCTGTGAATCATAGCGCCGCAGTGTGCCGGAGAGGTTTTCGATGTTCCACTCCGTTTCGGAAATGGCAGACTCGATGGTGATGATGTCCTCCATATTTTTCGCCTGCACCAGCAGCGTTTGCAGGCGTTCCAGTTTCACCTGCTGGGTTTTGAGGCGGCCCGCCGTATCGTAATAGACTTCCGTAATATTTTCCTGATTGGTGCTGCGCCATGTTTCGTGGGCCAATTCACCGGCCTGTTCGAAAAAGCGCTGAAATTGTCCGGAGGGGATGCGGATGGTGTAGTCCGCCCAGCGGTAGCCCCGGCTGCTGCTGCCGATGCTGCTGTTTTCCACGTAGCCGCCCAGCTCCTCCGCCAGCGCGGACAGGGAGCGGGTGGCGGCGTCAAAATCCGTGGTCTCCAGATTGAGATCACCGGTATAGATAATCTTCTGCTCTGCGGCGTCGGTGGGGAGAGACTCGGTTTCATCGAAGCCGCCGGAGCCGGAGTCCGAGCCGCTATAGGAAGCGTAGCTGTCATTTTCCGTATAGTCCGGCACCATGGCTTCAGACGTATCGGCGGACGCCGAGGCGGAGCTGTTTGCAGCCTTGCCGCCGCAGGCGGTCAGGACGGTGAGCATCGTCAGGGCAAGGAAACAGGCAAAGAGCTTTCTTTTCATGATTCATCCTCCTTTTCGCGGCCTGCACCGCTTTCTATTAAATAAGACGTATGAGCTGGCCAAAATGTTCCACAGTTTCCAAATATTTTCATGGCTTGCCTTTTTCGGCGCGGGGCGGTACAATAGGGGCGCCAATCACTGTCCGCCGGAGAGGGGACAGTCAGGAAAGATAAAAATATGGAGGAAACAGCGATGACGTATCAGGAAGTTCTGGAGCAGGCCCGGACCTGCATGGGAAAGTGCCATGCCTGCCCGGTGTGCAGCGGCCTGACCTGCAAGAATATGGTTCCCGGCCCCGGAGCCAAGGGCCTTGGCACCGGTGCGATCCGGAACTATCAGAAGTGGCAGGAGCTTTGCGTCAACATGGACACCATCTGCGAAAACGCGGAGGTGGACACCAGTTATGACTTTTTCAGCCATAAGCTGACCATTCCCGTGATGGCGGGACCTGTGGGCGCGGTGGCCATGCACTACAGCGACAAGTACGATGACCTTTCCTACAATAACGTGCTGGTGGCCGGTTGTGCCAAGGCCGGAATTGCGGCCTTTACCGGCGACGGGACGAATCCCGCCGTAATGGAGGGCGCTGTGGATGCGCTGAAGCACTGCGGCGGCTGCGGCGTACCCACCGTGAAGCCGTGGAACATGGAGACCATCCGGCAGAAGATGGATATGGTCAAGGCGGCGGACCCCTACGCCATCGCCATGGACATTGACGCCGCTGGCCTGCCGTTTTTGAAGGGGCTGACGCCGCCTGCAGGCAGCAAGACCGTGGCGCAGTTGAAGGACATCGCCGCCATGGCGGGCAAGCCCTTTATCCTCAAGGGTATCATGACCGTGGCCGGTGCGGAAAAGGCGCTGGAGGCCGGTGCGGCAGGCATCGTTGTCTCCAACCACGGCGGCCGTGTGCTGGATCAGTGTCCCGCCACCGCCGAGGTGCTGCCTGCCATTTCCGATGCCGTGGGCGGTAGGATGAAGATTTTCGTGGATGGCGGCATCCGTTCCGGTATGGATGTTTTCAAGGCGTTGGCGCTGGGCGCGGACGCGGTGCTCATTGCCCGGCCCTTCGTTACCATGGTCTACGGCGGCGCCGAAGAGGGCGTGGCTGCCTATGTGGACAAGCTGAAGGCCGAACTGGCGGACACCATGGCCATGTGCGGCGCCCGCAGCCTTGCCGACATCAAGCGCTCCATGCTGTTCGGATTCTAAAAGCGCGTGGCACCTGTATTGGAACCCGGCATGGGAACGCCGGATGCGCTGCTCCACTGCTTTATGGACTTGGGCGAGGCCATGCTGACGGTGGGCGCTGATGTAAACCGGGTGGAGGACACCCTGATTCGGATGGGCATGGCCTATGGCGCGGCCCGGATGAACGTATTTGTCATTACCTCCAGCATGGTGGTGACGATGACTCTGCCTGATGGACGGGATGTGACCCAGACCCGGCGCGTCCCCTCTCCCGGCGGTACGGACATGACGGTGCTGGAGGACCTCAATGCTTTGAGCCGCCGGTGCTGCGCCTGCCTGCTGCCGGCAGAGCGATTGACGGCGGAGATCAAAGCGCTGACCCAAGGCGGCGTGCGGCCGCTGTGGGCTTATTGCGGCAGTATGCTGGCGGCGGGAAGTTGCACGCTCTTTTTCGGCGGCACACCGGCAGACGGACTTTCCGCCGCGCTGTTTGGCCTTGCCATCTGCTATTTGCAGCGGCATTTTTCCCCGGCCTGCCCCAACCGCATGGTGTTCAATCTGCTGTCCTCTATGGCGGTGGGCGTGAGTATCATTTTGTGGGTGCATTTTCTGCCGGGATTGCAGTTGGACAAAATATCCATAGGGGACATTATGCTGCTCATTCCCGGCATGGCCATGACCAACGCCGTGCGGGATACCATGATCGGCTCCCCCATTGCCGGGGCTATGCGGCTGATTGAAACGCTGCTGTGGGCGGCGGCGCTGGCGCTGGGCTTTATGAGCGCCTTCTGGCTGACGGGAGGAATTGGCTTATGATCACGCAGCTTGTAACATCCTTTACCGGGGCGCTGGGTTTCTGCCTCGTGTTCCGGCTGCGGGGACGGTATCTGTTCGCCGCCCCGGTGGGGGGCCTTTTGACCTGCGGCGTGTATCTTGCGGCGGTGTCTATCTGGGGCGGGATACTGATGCCCTCGCTGGCGGCCTCCGCCTTTGCGGCGGTGTACGCGGAGTTTTTAGCGTGGCTTATGGGCGCGCCTACCACACTGTTCCTCACCCCGGCACTCCTTATTCCCCTGATACCTGGCCGCCCGCTGTATTACGCCATGTATTACGTTGTCCGGCAGGAGTCGGAGTTGGCGCAGGATTTTGCGCGGCAGACAGCGGAATACGCGCTGGGAATTGCGTTGGGAGCCAGCCTTGTGTGGGCGTTTGCCAATATGCGCCGGAGCTGGAAGCATCACGGCTGATTGCTGGAATAAAAAACGTCTCTGCCAACAGGCAGAGACGTTTTTTATAGCTTGATGCAGCGGGCGCGGAGGGTAGAGAGGTCAAGGGGGTCATGGGTCACCAACAGCACTGGCATCCGTTCCGCCGCTTGGGCGATGCACGCCGCCGCGCGCTGCCGGTTTTCCGTGTCCAGTCCGGTGAAGGGCTCGTCCAGCGCCAGCGCGTCCGCCGGGGCCAGCAGCGCCCGGGCCAGCGCAAGGCGGCGCCTCATGCCGCCGGACCATGACCGGACGCACTGACCGGGGGACGGGTCCAGACCCAGCGCC
>ENA-UPXC01001024-UPXC01001024.1-human-gut-metagenome-genome-assembly--contig:-NODE-1024-length-43241-cov-4.745853_pt1 | contig 43241 bp, 30 predicted proteins | sample MGYA00250047_ERZ773371 | MGnify/ENA primary metagenome ERZ773371 (study PRJEB29103, sample SAMN06111975) | human gut metagenome | biome: human gut; feature: ankylosing spondylitis patient; material... | reverse complement strand
CTCTTTTCTTGAACTTTCAGACTTTTTAATATCATGATGTTTTTAGTGACACATATCGAACCAGTAGGGACACATTTTGAGCCACCGTCCCTGTCACCATGCGTAAACCACTGCCTCGTAAGGTCTCAGCACGCCAGCCTTTACATCCTTATAATTCTGAATCAAAATGCCCTGTGCGCCTGCAATCTTTTCCTCAATTTCTGCAGGAACTCCCACCTCTTTTTCTGAATCATTGCAAAGTACAAGCAGCTGTTTATCACCAAGCGTTCTTGTATATGCGTAAATTTGAGGATGATCTGGAATCAATACATCATACACACCGTTCACCATAACTTCATTTGTATGGCGAAGTGCAATCAGCTTTTTATAATAAGCAAAAACAGAATCCGGATCGTTTACCTGCGCAGCTGCGTTGATTGTTTTGTAGTTTTTATTTACCTGAAGCCATGGTGTGCCTGATGTGAAGCCGCCATTTTCGGATGCGTCCCACTGCATTGGTGTACGTGCATTGTCGCGGCCAACTGCCTTGATATAGCCCATAACTGTTTTGGCTGGGATATTTTCTTTTGTTGTCAGCTCTTTGTAAGCATTGAGACTTTCAATATCACGATAATCTGCGATATTTTCCATGTAGGCATTTGTCATGCCAAGCTCCTCACCCTGATATACATATGGCGTACCCTTCTGGAAATGAGTCATAGTTGCAAGCATCTTGGCTGACAGCTCACGGTACTGCTCACTATCATTTCCAAAGCGTGAAACACATCTTGGCTGATCGTGATTAGATAAAAACAAGCTGTTCCATGCACATCCCTCTAAGTCCTTCTGCCACTTTGTAAAGTTTGCACGCAGCTCTGGCATAGTCATTGCCTCACCGTCCCACTTTCCATGATGGCTCGGTTTCAGCGCACTTCCTGAAACATGCTCAAACTGGAAAATCATATCAAGCTCGCTGCCATCAATGTTTGCATATTTCTTTGCCTGCTCAGCATTTACGCCAGGACACTCACCTACAGTAATCAGGCGATACTTAGACAGCACCTTTTCGTTCATCTCACGCAGATATTTGTGGATGTTTGGGCCGTCACAGCTTGTGTTTCCAGTGTAGCCATTTCCATTCTCTGGTCCATCCGGCAGACCAGGATACTTGGAAATCATACTGATTACATCCATACGGAAGCCATCGATTCCCTTGTCACACCACCAAGTCATCATCTTGAAAACCTCATCGCGAACAACTGGATTGTCCCAATTTAAGTCTGGCTGCTTTTTGGAGAAAGAATGCAAATAGAACTGACCTACACTCTCTACATACTCCCATGCTGAACCGCTAAAGCATGACTCCCAACGGTTTGGCGGATTGCCATTTTTGTCAGGATCTGCCCACATATAATAATCGTGGTACGGATTGTCCTTGCTCTTCTTGCTCTCAATAAACCACTTATGCTCATCTGAGGTGTGATTAACAACAAGATCCATCATGATCTTGATATTTAAGCTGTGAGCCTTCGCAAGCACACGGTCGAAATCAGCCATTGTTCCAAAATCATCCATGATATCCTGATAGTCGCTGATATCGTAGCCGTTATCATCATTAGGTGACTTATAAACTGGAGACATCCAGATCACGTTAATGCCAAGCTCTGCCAGATAGTCAAGCTTCTCATAGATACCCTGTAAATCACCGATTCCATCTCCATTTGAATCCTTGAAGCTTCTCGGATAAATCTGATAAACTACCGCATTTTTCCACCATTTTTCGTTCATATGCTCCATAACCTCTTTCTACTAAATACTGTGTTTTATTTTAACATGATACTTATTCTTAATCTAATGCTGTCAAAATCTCCTTCACTGCTCCAAATACATCCTCTGGTGCATTAAGAAGTGTGAGCTGATCAAGCAAATATGCATCATTTCTTGCTCCCTTCTTCTGAGCGATTGCATAGATCTGTTCCTTTAAGCTAAACTCAATCTCTGCGCGATTTAACAGTTCGAAAATACGCTCAACCTGATGATTATCAGCAAGTGCAGTATTATATGTAACGACTGTAATCTCACTTTCAATATCCTGCATAGGAAGAATTACTGTTGTGCACTGCTTGTCGCTGTCATAAGAAGTCTCAAGCGTCTCATATGTGCCGTCTGCTTTCTTTTTCTGTGCCGTCATGCCTTGTGCTGTACCTGCAAATACAAGTTCATAAGCACGTTCTGCCGGCATTCCTTCCAGCTTTGTCTTTTCTGGTGTGATCGTAAGAACAGCCTCATCGCCCCACTGATATGTAAATGTGGTTGAGCACCAAACATTATCGGTTGCTTCTTCGTCAAGTCTAAAGCTTCCGTCTGCGCCTGCTGCCACGATAACCTTAAGAATATCTGGATTATCAATCTTATTGCCTGTTGTACGTGCATCAAGTGTGACAATGGCACCTGCCTTTGCCAGTACCGGAATGCTGTCAAGACTGCGGTACAGCTCGATCTTACGATCTCCGTTGTAAACTGTTCCTGTAAACAAATCAATCCAGGTTCCCTCTGGAAGAAGTGTCATAACTTTACCCATTCTGGTAGCTGTGCTTACTGGCTGTGTGATTGGATTTACAAGAATGTCTGAGCCAAAATAGTACTCGTTCTTCATTCTAAATGCATCCCACTTGCCAGGATTCTGATAATAAAGCGGCTGAATAAGCGGAATACCTTCCTCGCTTGCTCTGCGGTTCATCGTATGAAGATATGGGATCATCTGATGGCGCAGACGAAGGAACTTGTCCATGATCAATTCCACTTCCTTGCGATAGCGCCATGGCTCTTTGCCGTTAAACTCGCAGCAAGTGCTGTGAAGACGCATAATCGGGGAGAATACACCAAGCTGCAGCCATCTAAGTGCAAGCTCATCGTTCTTATAGCCCATCATGTGACCACCAATGTCGTGGCTCCACCAGCCATAGCCGATATTGGAGGCTGTTGCGGTAAAGTACGGCTGGAAATCTAATGATTCCCATGTAATCACGGTGTCACCTGAAAATCCGACTGGATAACGATGGCTTCCAGGACCGGCATAGCGGGAGAAGATAAGTCCCTTGCCGTCCTTTTTCTGGCTGTGTATGGTATGATAGTGATTGAGCATCCACAGCGGGTCTAGGCCCGGGATCGCGGTGTTAGTACCCTGCTGCCAGTCGATCCACCAGAAGTCAACACCGTCCTTTTTCTCGATCTTCTCATAGACATATTTAAAATAGCCTTCAAGCAGCTTTCTGTTCGTAAAATCCATCAAAACAGGCTCGCCCTTTTCCTGATCCACGCCCATGTAGGCGGCAAATTCTGGATACACATCCTCAAATGCCCTGACACCGTCTGCCGGATGATCATTTAACGTTACCTTCATGCCTCTTCTATGCAGGTTGTCGGTAAAACGCTTTGGATCTGGGAAGAAGTCCTTGTTCCATGTGTAACCTGTCCAGCCTGCTCCATATTTCTGGTCAATCTCAGTCAAATGCCAGTCCATGTCAATTACACCAACAGTAAATGGAATATTCTCTTTCTCGAAGCGGTCCATCAGCTCGAGATACGATTTCTCCGTATATTTATAGTAGCGGCTCCACCAGTTGCCGAGTGCATACTTTGGAAGGATCGGGGTTGCACCAGTCAGCTTATAATAATCTTTCAGGCAGCCCAAATAGTCGGTACCGTATCCAAAGTAATACAAATCCTCTGCGTCAATGTCTTCTCTTCTTTCAATCCAACCGTCTTCTGTCAGCAGCATGGAGCCCTTATCAGAGATAACAGCCCAACCTTCCATGGAAAACAGACCGTCCTGCAGTGGAATCTCGCCATTTGCCTGATCAAGTGTACGAGTGGTTCCCTTCAGGTTATGTCCGGTATCGCCGTAATGCCATGTGGACTCATAGATGACTTTTTGATTTCTCTGCTCGATACGCAGGTTGTTTCCAGCAAATCTGCCTCCAGTGTAGACAAGTCTTGCCTTGTCAGTCTCAATGATCAGCTCGCCGTTTTTCTCATTTACAGTGTATTCCGGCACATCAAAGGTTCTATTTACAACCATCTGAGTCTTCTTGTCTACAAACACACCTTTTTCGCTGTATTCCATACGAATCATGCTCGGTGTTAGTACGGTAAAACGATAATTCTCTCCCTGTATAATTGCATTTTTTACGTTCATTTTTCATATCCTCCTTATATTTTGATTCTCTGCTTTATTTCACTTGCTTTAGTATAAAGCATAATTCTACATATTTCTTGCAATATTGTTCCTATTTATAACACAATCCTGCTGTGTTCTATTTTTTATCCTGCTGCGTAATCCACACCTCTGATATTGCGCCAAAGTTCTCATCCATATTAGATAAGTGAAATTCTGCCTGCTCGCCGTATATCAAATTTAAACGTTTTTTGATGTTTTGAAGGCCAACATGGCGGCGGTCATTGTAATAGATTTCGCCATTATTTTCAATTTTTTCAAGGACTTCCGCCGAAAAACCTTTACCATTATCTGACACACAAATATAAAGACATTCTGCATCATTATGTTTTTCTTTTGTGATAAACAAAGAAATTTCTCCTTTTCGTTCTGGTGTCAAACCATGCGAAAATGAATTTTCCACAAGTGTCTGCAAAAGAAGCACCGGAATTTCAATATCTCCAAGTCCATCATCTACCATGCAGTCAAATTGAAAATAGTCTTCACCGTAGCGAAAGCGCTCAATGCTGATATAATTTTCCACATGGGCAATCTCCTCAGAAAGAGGACGAAGCACTTGAGAACCCTTATAAATATAGCGAATATAATCAGACAAAATGGAAGTGATAGTAACAATATCTGTTTCACCCTTGTTGTCTGCAATTCCATGTATCAGGCTTATACAATTTAGGAAAAAGTGCGGCCTTATCTGCTCTTGCGCAAACTCAAGCTCAATCTGTTTTTCATTAAGCTCCTTCTCGTAAATCGTAATTTTTAGTGCTTGGATCTTTCTAACCAGATTTCTAAACTGCTCATTTGCACTCTCAAGCTCCAAAAGATTATTGGAAGAATTGTCATGCAGATATGTGTCTGTGTCAAGCTCGTCAAGGCTATTGACAAAGCTTTGGAGTGGGAATAAGATATGACGGATATATATTAATACAACGACAACACAAACAAGTATACAAATTACCAGCATTATAACAAGAATAACTTCCCACCTATTTGCAGCTTGAAGCACACCATTTCCCGGCACAACATAGATGCACAAATCACCGAGACCACTAATCGCATAACAATATATATTCGTCTGCTTTACAGTCCCCTGCTCAAAATCTCTAATCTCCTCTTCACTGACATTCTGTGGAAAAATATTATCTTCATTATCAGTGTCATATATGTATGGCAGAATCGTGTAGCCTTTCGTACAATTTTCAAGATCCTCAAAAATGCGCTGCAATGGAATCAAGTTTCCTGCTATCTTTTGCCCTTTCATATACCAGGTCAACAGGTACATCTGATCTTCTATCTTGACAAATTCATGATAAAGTGAGTTCTGCCGCCTTGTCATATTTGCAGAAAGATAGACCATTAAAAAACGTTCAGTCGACGTTTTTACACTTTTCGAAAACTTTGTTCCCGTACTAGTAATTAAGGCATTTGCTGTACCGATATATTCAAAATAGCCATACACGGCATCATGCCAGATTGCCTGAATCCGAAGCTGTTCTGAAATTTTTTTCAAAATTGGAAATACCTGAGAGCTCTCTGAATTAAAGTAATTCGGCAGCTCATTTGTCGCCTCATTCGACTCTAGAATGTTAATCAGCTCTACACGCATAACGTCCATCTCTTTTTGAAACTGACTAACATACAACTCTACCGTCTCTGACACATATTGATTTACCAGGTTCCTATTCTGGTTTGTGCTGACAAGAAGTGTTCCTGCCAAGCATGACAGCAAAAGCATTACAATTAAAAGAATTGAAAAAACGATATTTCTTAAACTGAACTGCTTTACCTTAATATGCATTGGCTTACCTCCTTTATCACGTCCTACAACAAAAGCAGCCAGAAAATCTGTCTGCTTTTATTGTAGTCTATTTCATTTTGCCTGTCTACAGAGAAATTTTATTTACTCCATGCTCTCAAGATAAGCTGCATATGCACCCTGCTGTAAGGATACCATTTCCTCCAGACCCATTGCATTTAACTGCTCGATATAGGAATCCCACTCATCCTCAACACCACCGTCTACTACCCAGTGAGCATACATAGCCTCAACATAGCTGTAAACATCAGTTCCGATTGCAGTGATACGATTTAACTCATCCTCAGTGTACTGAAGAGCTGGCATTCCAGTATTCTTATCAGTAGTAACATACTTTGCGTTTACTTCATCTTCCTTCAGCTTTGTTCCATCTGATACATCATCCGGGATGATAACCTTGTCATAGAACTCTGGATTCATGTACTTCGGACCAAAATCTCTTAAGGAATTAGACCATGCTGCTGTATCAAGAGAAGTATTATCATCTGTAGAATGAACGCTGTAAGTTCCGTCATCATTTGCTGTTACAGTAACACCCAGTGAACCATAGAAAGTCTGTAAGGAAACAAGATCATCATAGAAATTATCTGCCCACTTTAACAGTGCTTCCGGATCCTCACATGCAGTTGTGATAACAAGCTCTCGATCGGTAATGTCTAATGATGCCGTAGCACACTCTACATAATGAATATCATTGTATCCCTCTACTGCTTCCATTAAGGAATACTGCTTTGCATTTGTTCCTGCCTCAGAGTCTGCTGTCCATGCAGAGATAATGCCAACCTTAGAACCTCCTTCTGCCTGCAGCTTTGCTGTAACAGATGAACCATCCTGAGTAAAGTACTCTGGATCAAGTACGCCGTTTTCCCAGAGCATATGCATCCACTCAACAGCTTCCTTATAGTTTTCCTGCGCCGGAACAAATACAGCCTCGCCATCATTATTCAATCCCATGTAGTTGTTATTACGGCTAACCATGCAGCCCCATACAGAAAGGATGTGCTGGCAGTCTGCCTGAAGATTAGTTCCTGCGTTATTTGTCAGTCCGATCTCATTTGTCGGATCGCCGTCACCGTCTGCATCCTCTTTTGCAAAAGCAAGGAGTACATCGGTCAGTTCATCGAGTGTCTTCGGAGCTTCTAAGCCAAGGTTATCTAACCAATCCTGGTTGATATACAGTCCATTTCCACATACGGTCGGACGAAGCGGAAGCTTCTTAGGGAGGGAATAAATCTTTCCGTCACGGTCAGTGCAAGCTGCACGAAGCTCTGGACACTCTTCCATTGCCTTTGTCAGATTCGGCATTGTCTCCTCGTTGATGTAAGGGGTCAAATCAACAAAATAGTCCTTATTCTGCGCCATATCAGATGAATTTAAGCAAATGCTTCCAACAAATGCATCCGGCAGCTCACCAGAAGCAAGAAGAAGAGATTTCTGCTCAGACCAGTCAGAGTTGTAATAAATCTGCCAATCAAGATCAACACCTGCCTTCTCTTCCATCTCTGCCATTACGCCTTCCTTTAAGAAGTCATTTGGCCATGCATCAGTCCAGCGAACAGTTGCTACAGTAAACTGCTTTGCATCGCCCTCGTCTGCGAATGCAGTAACAGTCGGTGCTGCGATAGCTCCAAGCATAGTTGCCTGCGCAAGAAGGATGCCTGCGGTTGCTTTCAGATTCATATTTCTTTTCATAGTTTTAATCTCCTTTTTTGCTTTATGATTATTTTTTGTTTTGAATTTTTATTATTACAGGCTTTACAGCCTTTTTATATCAGCCCTTTACAGCACCGAGCATAACGCCCTGATTGAAATATTTCTGTACAAATGGATACATGCACATGATTGGCGCTGATGATACAACGATTACTGCATACTTAATCAAATCGGCCATCTGCTTGGCTTCTACTGCTGCTGATCCTGTCATCATAGAACTTATTGTCTGGTTACTGATTAAGATGTTTCTAAGAACGATCTGCAATGGCTGAAGTGCCTCACTTCTTAAATAGATCAATGCGTTGAAGTAGCCATTCCACTGTCCAACTGCTGCCCACAATGCTATAACAGCGATGATTGCTTTAGAAAGCGGCAGACAGATTTTAAAGAAGAAGGAAATGTAACCGCAGCCGTCAAGCTGTGCTGCCTCCCAAAGTTCATCTGGAATGCTGTTTTCAAAGAAAGTTCTTCCAACGATAATATAATAAGTAACAACCGAGAATGGAAGCACCATAACGGTCATTGTATCGGTCAATCCAAGACTTTTTACTACCATGTATGTAGGAATCAGACCACCGGTAAAGAACATTGGAATCAGGTAGAACATGTTGAACAATTTCTTGCCGTAAAGCTTCTTTCTTGATAATGCGTAAGAAGCCGGGATATTAACAGCCAATGTGATAATTGTTCCAAGCACTACATAGATAATGGTATTTCTGTAGCCAGTCCATAGTCTTGTATATCCTAAAAGCTGCTTATACGCCTTTAAGCTGACTCCGCGTGGGATAAACATGATCTCGCCGTTTGATACCAGCTGCGGATCACTGATGGACGCAATCACGATAAAGTACATCGGATAGAGTGTAATCAGAATCAAAATTGTTCCAATTGTGTACAGAATGATATCAAAAATCAAGTCGGCTCTTGAACGCTTAATTTTGTTTGTCTTTGCTGTTTTGTATGCTGCCTTGCTCACTGTTTTTCCCCCTTCCATCAGACTAATGAAGTATCACTGACTTTTTTAGCTATCATATTGACTGCTATCAAAAGAACCAGATTGATGATGTTGTTAAACAGACCGATCGCTGCTGATAAGCTGTACTGATTGCTTACAAGACCCATCTTATACACGTAAGTTGAGATGATCTCACTTGAACTGCTGTTTAAGTTGTTCTGCAACAGATAAACCTTCTCAAATCCAACGCTCATAACGCTTCCCATTCGAAGGATAAACATAACTGTTGCCGTTGGAACCAATGATGGAAGGTCAATGTTAACAATCTTATGCCACTTGTTTGCACCATCCATTGTGGCTGCCTCATAAAGGCTTGGGTCAACTGAGGAAAGTGTTGCAATGTAAAGGATGGAATCCCAACCGACATGCTGCCAAGCTTCTGTCCATACATAAATATGAGGGAACGCAGATGCAGAACCCATAAGGTTTGGAAGTTTGAATCCAAGCAGTCCAACCAGCTTTGCGATGATTCCTGTACTTGGTGATAAAAACAGGATAATCATACCAGACATAACAACGACTGAAATGAAATGCGGCAGATAAGTAGCTACCTGCAAAAACTTCTTAAACTTCGTTGAGCGGATCTGATTCACCATCAGTGCCATAATGATTGGCAATGGGAACGTAACAGCAATCGTGTACAAGCTGATTACGATCGTATTTTTGATTGTTACGGAAAACTGATACGATTTGAAGAACGTTATGAAGTTCTTCATACCGACCCACTTACTTTCCATAATACCAAGTGCCGGCTTGAAATCCTTAAATGCAATGATGACACCGTACATCGGGTAGTAGGTAAAGATCAGGAAAATGATGATAGATGGAAGCATCAACAGATATAGCTGACTACTTTCCTTAAGCTTTTGCCCTACACTGAGCTTGCTGCTTTTTGACTGAGTCTTTTTCGTTTTCACGTTTTTCTCCTTCCTTTTTTACTAATTATTTCTTTTTTCTTTATGGTTTTATAGTACATTTTTTATATTTTTTCTGCTACAAAATTTCTGCTAGGAAATAACAAAAAAAAGATATCTTTTTGTGATATCTTTTTTCATAAAAATCGTTATTTTGTTATTTTATCGTTTTTTTGTTAACAAGTTTTTTGTTAACAAGTAAAAACTCACAAATCTACTTCCTATACTTTGCCCTATATTCATTCGGTGTGCTGCCCACATAATCGCGAAATGTCTTGCTAAAATAGGAAAAATTGCTGTATCCAACCTCCATCGCAATTTTACTGATTGGATCTGTAGATTCCCTTAGAAGTTTTGCTGCCTTTTCCATGCGCCGTCTTGCAATATATACAGGCAGTGTCCGTCCAGTCTCCCTGATAAAAAGCCTCGTTATATAATCCTCTGACAGATACACCTGTCCTGCCAGAACAGAACGTGTCAATTCACCGCCTAAATTTTCTTCAATATATCTTTTTAATTTGGCAATGGTTGCCTCCGCCTTGTCTTCTGTTTTATGCAGACTATCCAGCTTTTTCCAGACAGTTTCAATAAAATCAATACATCCCTGCTCGGAGCGGCGTGCCAGAAAGCTCATTCGCTCATACTCCTGCCAGTCAAACAGTTCTTCAAATGTCTCATTGTTGTCACGCAAAACTTTTACCAGTAAATCGCCCATATGCTTCACAAAGCGTTTTAAGTCCGATAAATACCAGCTTCCGCTCTCGCATGCATGATCAACATAGGTAAGCATTTCATGCATAACATCCATGTAAGCAGTATTGTAAGATGAATCACCTGAAGCTGTATTTTTGTGAAACATTTCCTGCCACTTCTCCCACAAAGGCTCTGAATAAGAAATCTTTCGAAGTTCCCATGCCCACTCCTCAATCATCAATCGTTTATTCGGAATTGCATGCTCGCGCATATCAGAAATTATACGAATTGCCTTTGCGATGCTGGCATATGGGCGCCCTGTTGTAATATAAAAGCAATAACTATGCGCAGTCTGCTCATTTAACTCTTGCTGCATTTTTGACAGCTGTTCCTCAAGGCGATCATAATCGGCAAAATTTTTTAATACGATAAGCCACTCGGCATCCTTGTATGATACAATCACGTCAAGATCAAGTTCCCGCAAATATTTCTTTGACACTGTACGCATACAATAATTATATAATGAAATATCTTTTACCTTCTGACGCTCATCGCTGTTGTCGAGAAGCCCTGCAAGAACAAGTGTAATTTGCTGCACAGATGGATAGAGTTCACTATATTGAGTATCAGATAAACTACTGGTGTTTGACGTACCAACATCATCAGAAAGTGCCTGCACCAACACCTTTTTCCACACTTCCTCACGTTGTTTCTTCTCCTGACTGTTCAGATTTGTATGCTCCTTTAACAGTTCATCACAGACTGTCTTTAACTCCGCCTCAAGATCTTTATTAGAGATTGGTTTTAGCAGATAGTTAACAGAACCTAATCGAAGCGCCTTCTGTGCATAAGTAAAGTTTGCATAACTCGACAAAAAGATACATTTCATATCTTTTCTTTCCTCACGTATCCATTCCACAAGCTCAAGACCGCTTCCCATCGGCATATCCACATCACAAAGAAGAATATCTACTTTGTATACCTTTAAAATTCCCTTTGCCTCATGGATATTATTTGCAGTAAATACCATACCGATGCCAAGATTGTCCCAATTTAATGAATTTTTTGCTTTTTCTATCAGAATCTGATCATCATCCACCAGCAGAATTGTCAGTCCCATGTTCTGTCTCCCTTCATTTTTCGCCGTTTTTTATACGCAAAAAAGCGCAGAATCTATTGCCATTATACAACATATTCTGCGCATAAGGGAAGTTTTTTGTTTAAATAATTGACTGCTATTTCTTAAACAATAAATTTGTGATTATTGTATAATAATCCATCAACTATACTCTATTTCTAAGGATGCAATCGTTGTTCTGTTTCCAATCGGCACAGTCCCGGTATGATGAATTTCCACGTCACCATAACCATTTTCCAGATATGCACATGCCAATGTTACTTCATGCGGACAGCCACATTCCTTTGCATGTTTTGGCTGAGGCATCCAGTCTGTCTTCGCATATGCGGTCATTCTTCCGTTGGTAGCTTCTAAAGTAACAGTACAAGATGGCATATATGCACTTGTAATCAACTGCGTCGTTAGACAATGATTTTTTCCATTTTCATAATGACGCAAAGAAAATGCACATCCATTAGCCTGCTGTGGCAGACGTTCAATCCTCAATCCATAACCAGTGCGACTCTTAGCATCGTATTTCAAAAACAATTCAACAAATTGGCCATTTGCACTTCCAAATCCCTCTCCTGTATCTTTATCCGGACAAAATACAGCAGTTACCTTCATTCCTCCATTCCATTCACCTTTTCGATATTGTAAAGACGCTCCGCGAGCAGTTGCTGTCAAGCCCCAACATCTTTTTGCACCATCGCGACCACGACCATATGTCCATGCCTGTTCTGGTTTTCCAGGTATCCAATCTGCAACATGTGCTACTTCATCTCCATGATACAATGGACGATATGTGTCGATAAAGAAATCACCAATTTTTGCGCTCTGCGGTATCGTTGGAAAAGACTGAAAATCCAAAATCTGTATTTTCTTTATATCCACCATATCTTCTGTAATCAGTTGGCTCTTTTCAATATAACATTCTCCTGAAATACTGTAGCGACTTTTTGGAATAATCTCTACTACAATTGCCGAACCAATATCTGCCTCACGCAGTCGATACTGTCTGCACGGTTTTCCGTTACTGACTGCCAAAATCCGTCCATCGCGTTCACGTTTCCATATAATGTCAGAACAATCTTGTTCCTGTATCAAACTCAACTGATATTCTAATTTTAAAACATTTTCCTCAATAACAAGTTTAGGAAACTTTATCCACTCTGGTGCTTTCTGTGGCTTTGGCATCGTCTGCATGGTATGTACCCCTATAATTCCATTTACTGATACTGTCACACTAATTTTCGCTGCAATGGCTTCTTCTTGCTGTCCAGTAACAGCAAGATGTAGTCCATTAAATCCACAGCTATTCTCTGGTACTGAATATATTTTGGGCAGTAAATGCTCATGAATTTGCTCAGTCGGTTCTTCTATATCCACTTCTGCATATAAATTTGACATATCTTGCATTTCAAAATATTTAGGCCATGTCTCAATTGTCAATTCTGTTGTCTCTCCATATCTGACGCTATCTGCCCCATTAACCAATACGCGAACTGGACTTGTTGTCTTATATACTCCTGCTGTTTTTGTAGGATTCCAACCGTCATTGCCTCCTAGCATATTACTGTTAGAAAATGCACCTTCTATTTTCTTTGTCAGCTCTATACTATTCCATGGCGAAGCTTGACTAATTGCTACGGGATGTCCATTCAACGTTACATTTCTCCAATAGCATCTCGCGTCTTTCTTCGTCTCTAGTTCCCATTCTATTATTTTACAATTTCCACAAAAACTACAGTTATCTAGTACCAACTGTCCTCCAAATTTTGTTAAATACAGCGTATCGAAATCTTCCATCTGCACAGTAAATTTACAATTTCGATACACTGTAGCTGCTTCTCTTGCCATATACATTGGACAGGTATCAAAAATCTCTATCTGGCATTCCTCATAAACAGCATAATCTCCGCCACCAATAAAATCCTTGGTTCCGCGAATTAAACTATTATGAAAATAAACACGATTATGATGAAATGACAACGTGTCTAGCATTCCAAGAATCCGACAATTTTCAAACGACCAACAATCATATTTTCCCTGACTGCCAATTGCATATGCTTGTGTTATAATATCCGAATATCTCTTTCTGTTTTGAGCTGGATCAAGCGGATATTCTAAATCAATATTTAAATAATTTCCAATTGTCAGATTTTCTGCCCGAAATCCATTTCCATTTACAATCATTGTTTGTGCAGGTGAACTTGCACTATTATCTGACGGATAGGCATTAACCATATGTCCACGGTTGTCTGCAATTACCGTATCTTCTGGCTTTTTTCCTAGTCCACAAAGTGTTAGCCATTCCTTCTGAATAACCAGACCAACTCTATCTGGTGCTCCATTTGTCCAGTACACATCCTGCTCCAAATACAAAACTGATGGTGTTTCTTTGTTTCCGTCTGGAATCGCCTCAGCTGCCTCCTTAATGCTCCTAAAGCAGTATGGTCCTTCATTTTTTTCTTCAAGTGAACGACTAACATAATAATGACGTTCATCCAAATTAATGACCATTCCATTTTTTGTCTGCAAACTTCTCATTGAATCCATTTTTGTCTCCTCCTGTTTAATTCTTATACTGCCGAATATACGCTGTCGGCGTCTGTCCGGTATATTTTTTAAATGCCTGTCCAAAATATCTAGCATTTGAACAACCCACTTGCTCAGCAACCTGATAAATTCTTTCTTCGTCTCCCAATAAAAGTAACAGTTGTTTTGCCTCTTCCATGCGAATTCTATTCAAATATGTAGAAAATTTTTCTCCTGTTTCCCTGTAAAATTCGCGACTAACATAATCCGTATTCATATACAAATAGTTTTCCGCAATCCGTTTCAAAGAAAGATTCCCGTCACTCATATGTTCTCTGGCATAACTTTTAGTTTTTAAGATAAAATTCCTATAAACCGTCCGGCTTGCCTGCTTTAAATATAAATTAGAAATACAATCCGTCAAAAACACACCTATTTCCTCTTCATCCTGCATACGTGCAAGTTTTTCCCAGAATGCTGGAAATCCATCTGGCGATTCTTGTTCATATTTTTCCTGCATATACGTCAACATACGAAATGCAAACGCTTTTACCAAATCAGTATTTTCAAGTTTCCTAATATTCTCTCGCAGTTCTTCCAACCCTTCTTGTGGATGCTCAATACAGCGAGTCAACAATTCCTTAGGCTCCGCAAATACACCGGCATAATGCTTAAGTTGAATACAAGTTCCGTCCAATTCCACCAGATAAAGACTACTGTAACGTCTAATCTTCGGCACAAGTTCTCTCGCTGCTTCCTGAAAATTTGGAAACAGATGTGTCTCGCAAAGCGTTGTAACACTTTGTCCATCACAGACAATTTCTTCAATTGCCGAAATATCACTTTTCGTCAGTCGTTCCTTGCCACTATTTAGAAAAATCAATGTGTTTTTCACGTACAGCATCAATTGTCCTGCCTTTTGTATAACATTCTGTGGCAATTTCCTAACGAAATGACGAATCCACACCTCTTCCAGATAATAAACATACAAAATCTGTACATCCTCTCCTAACTGTCCAGATATCGTAATCCAGTTTTCACTTTGGTCTTTTTTCATACCACGATCTTCCCGTCCAATCATCTCCAACAGTCCCTCTTTCATAGCAAGCACGCACATTTTGCTACCTAAAATACGATTTTTATCTAATGCTGCTTCTAACTGCCTCTGATGTTTCTGTTCCTGAATTGCCTCTCTTAGCACTTCTTCCATTTTTTCACAACTACATGGCTTAATCAGATAATGGCGGACACCATACTGCATTGCTGTTCTCGCATATTCAAATTCCTGATACCCAGACAAAATAATAAAAACTGTCTGTGGACTAATCTCTTTTGTCTTCTCAATCAACTCTAAACCAGACAATCCTGGCATACGAATATCTGTCATAACTAAATCTGGATTTTCATCCAAAATAGCATGCCAAGCTTCCATACCATCCTTGCATGAACCCACTAATTTAAGTCCTATCTCTTTCCAATTAATTGATGTACAAATTGACTGCAATACAAACGCTTCATCATCAGCTACTACTATTTTCAGCATTGTTTTTCCTCCTTCAGGCAAAAGAACAGTTATCAACTGTCTGTAGTTTACCCCAAATTAAAATTCCATTCTGGCTTGTTCAATGCGCCTTTTTCTTATTTCTGCCGAAATGGAAGTTTAAGAAGAACTCTCACCAAGTCTGGACTACTCTCAACTGAAAGCCCATACTCTGATCCAAACAAAAGTTTTGTTCTCTTATCAATGTTAATCAATCCTATTCCATGACCCTGAGGTTTCTTTTCTCCTTGATAAAGCATATTCATCAGATCCTCTGGTGCTTCACTTCCATCATTTTCAACTGAAATAATCAATATTCCATTTTCTATTTTTGCACTCAATATTACTGTGCAAAAATCAAGCGCCTGTTCCACCCCATATTTAACTGCATTTTCTAACAGCGGTTGAATACAAAGATATGGAACCTGTGCATTTAACAATGTCGGATCTAACCTTTCCTGATAAATCAATTTCTCGCAAAATCGCATTTTCTGAATTTTCATATAATACTGGCACAATTCCAATTCCTGCTTCAAAGAATTAACATCTTTATGACAGCTCAATGAAGACTGCAGGAGCTTTGCCAATGACTCTGTAATTGTGCAAATTTCCTTTTCTCCATTTATCTTTGCCTTCCAGTATACTAAGTCTAATGTATTATACAGAAAATGTGGATTCATCTGCTGTTCAAGAGACCTGATCTGTGCTTCTCTTAACAGTTGCTGTTTTTTTTCATTTTCTTCTGTCAATCTTCTCAGATCCAATAGCATTTGATCAAAGCAACAATTCAAGAATCCAATTTCATCGCCTCTATCTTGATAATTACAATCAGTTGCCATCGGTTCCAAATTACCACTGCTTACTCGCTTCATCTTCATCTGAAGTATCGAAAAATGCTTACACATTCCAGCCGAAAACCATCCCGCTGCAACAAGCATGGCCACAGTTATCACAAGCAAACTAAAAAATACAGTCAGAATACAGTTTTGGATTGAACTAAAAATCGAATTATATGGAATAAACAAATAATATCTCCATCGTGGCTTCTCAACCATGTGTACAACAGAAAACAAATTTTTCTTCCCATCTCGAATAATTTTGTATCCATCCTCAGGAAGCTGCTGAATCATTGTTATTGTATTCTCTTGTATTTGCGTTGGATCAGGATACAATATTGTAGATGTTTTCTGATCCAAAATAATCAACGGAATCTCGCTTGTCAAGTAACTATAATTTTCCATCAACTGATTTGCGATACGCTTCATATCAACTCGAAAAATCTGGTATCCCAATGTTTTCAGACTCAAATTGTGAATTTCACGATACGACCTAACCATAAGAATTGTTGACGGATCTTCTTGGCTAACCGCCCAGAACGCTTTCCCGTTTTCCTCATTTGCCTGCTGCTTTAACTGTTCCAAATATGCTTCTGACTCTTGTACGGAAGAACTTCCTCTGCACACTGAAAATTCCGGTGTTATCAAAGTAACTGATCTTATATATTTATTCCCAACTGCATAATTATATACGCTACTTTCGATCTGGTTACGCAGCTTACGTTTCTGCCAGCCATCCGCTGCACTCTGATAAGCAGACAAATTTGACTGCAATGACGCATCTGCTACCATGTAATAAGAATCTGCTTCAATACCATCAAGATACAGCTTCATCTCGTTAGAAATCAGAAACAATGAATCAGTTGTTTCTTGATATAACATTTCTGCATAGCGTTTATTCATCCACATAAAAATAACAGCTGTCACAACCGTCATCGTAAATATAACAGTGGCATACATTAACAGCATTTTTTTCCGAATTCCCATCCTGCTAACACGCACTTCTGGCAAAATTCCTTTCATTCCACTACTCCTTTATTTTCTTGTTTATCTTATTATATAGTCCCTTTTTTTAAATCGCAAGCGCTACAAGATTTATGTCGGTTTTTGAATACATCAAGTCGGTTTACCGCATTTACATACTATCTTTTTCTTTCTATAATGGAACCATCAAAGAAAAAGGAGGTCATCTTTTATGACTGTACGTGCAAAATCACTCGTAACTATTTCACTCACTGCCAGCTTGGTAAGTTGCGCCACACTCCCTGTATTTGCTTCTGATAACAAAACAGACGATGAAAAAATAACAATCCGCGTCGCTTGGTGGGGCAACCAAACACGAAATGACCTGACTGTAAAGGCACTCGATCTTTACACCGAGAAGCATCCAAATGTTACATTTGAAACTGAACCATCTAGTTGGGACGGATATTTCGATAAGCTGTCAACGCAAGCTGCAACAGGATCTCTACCAGATATTTACCAGCAGGATTATGGTCAAATCCGTTCTTATTATGATCAAAATTTGATGCTGAATCTTCAACCATTTGTAGAATCCAATGTATTGGATGTTAGCCGGGTATCTGAAGCAGTTCTTGCCAGTGGTTCATTTGACGATGATCTTTACGCAATGTGCATTGGTCTAAACTCTCCAGCACTCTTTTATGATAAAGAAACTGTGGAAGCTGCAGGTGTTACTATTCCTGAGCAAATGACATGGGATGAATTTTTCGATATATCCCAAACCATTTATGACAAAACTGGTGTTCAAACCTATATTGATTCAATGGTTCTGGGCATGTTATTCCGTGGAATCGGTACCTCAGAATTTTCCGAAGATGGAACTGCGTTCGGTGTAGACGATGACAGTGTATTTCTTACATATTTCCAGATGATTGCAGACGCAAGCAAATCTAACTGGCACGTATCTCCGGAAATTCTAACCGAAAAAAATCCTACAGTCACAGAAACTATGCCAATCATTGATCAGACCTGTTGGAATTCATTCTCCAACTCAAATCAATATGGAACTATCAGTTCCACCTCTGGCCGAGAGCTTGGCATTACCATGTGGCCTGTTATGAAAGATGACACACAGCAGGTTCAATATTTAAAATCTAGCCAATTCTTATGTGGCTCTTCGACAACAGAACATCCAGAAATTGTTGCCGATGTTATCAATTTCATCACGACTTCTATTGAAGCCAACGAAATATTAAATGGAGAGCGCGGTGTGCCGGTTGACTCCGATGTTCTTGCTTCCTTCGACGAGCGGCTGTCTGATAATGATAAAGTTGTCTACAAATTTATTGACGATGTCAATGCAGTCGCAACTCCTATGGATCCACCATCTCCATCTGGCTCCAGTGAAATTGGTACTTTAGTAGACGATCTAACTGAACAGGTTCGTTACGGAGAAATTACACCTGAAGATGCCGCCAGTCAGGTGTTTGAAGAAGGATCAGAAATTCTTGCTGAAAAAGCAAACGCAGACAATTAACATTGGTAATTAGTAATAAAGCGTGCCGTTAATTCGCGCACGCTTTGTTTTAAAAAAGGATGTGTTTAGATGAAAAAAAAGAAAGTATCTATTTCCAATTTTTTATGCAAGCAGTCGGTTGCCGGTTATATCTTTATTCTCCCATTTATCATTGGTTTTCTTGTTTTTACCATAATTCCAATGATTTCTTCTCTATATCTTTCCTTCACCGACTATAGTATTCTTGGCTCGCCTAAATGGGTTGGTCTGAAAAATTATGCCAAAATGTTCACAAAGGATTCTAAATATTTGAAATCTTTGAAAGTAACATTCTTCTATGCCTTTGCATCTGTACCTTTGAAACTGCTTATGGCTCTTGTCGTTGCCATGATTATGACAAAAAAGACCAAATTAACTGGTATTTACCGCGCAGTCTATTATCTGCCTTCAATCATTGGAGGTAGTGTCGCTGTTGCTGTCATGTGGAAACAGCTTTTTTCCAGCAGCGGAGTTATCAATTCAGTTCTTCAAGCACTTGGGCTAGATGTTACAATTTCGTGGATTGGCAATCCTAAAACTGCAATTTGGGTTCTAATTCTACTCTCTGTTTGGCAATTTGGCTCCTCCATGTTAATTTTTCTTGCTGGTCTGAAACAGATTCCAAAATCCTATTATGAAGCAGCCAGAGTAGACGGAGCAAGTGCAGCAAAAAGCTTTTTCAAAATTACACTGCCACTTCTGACTCCTACCATCTTTTTTAACTTAGTTATGCAGATGATCAACGGCTTTATGGTATTTAACTCTGGTTACATCATTACTGGTGGCAAGCCGCTCAACAGTACACTATTTTATGCCTTGTACCTATATGAAAAAGCATTTACTGATTACGATATGGGATATGCCTGCGCAATGGCTTGGGTTCTTCTTATTGTTGTTTCTATTATAACTGGCCTTGTGTTCTATTCCTCCAAACACTGGGTTTATTATGAATCAGAGAGGTGATATTATGAGTTTATCAAGAAAACTTGGAATGAAGCGAAGCAAGCGCTTTCATAATATTCTTTATCATGTACTTGTATGTTTGTTTGGCTTCCTGATGATCTATCCGCTTCTTTGGATGGTTATGAGCTCTTTCAAAGAAAGTAGTTCTATTTTTCGAGAATCATACCGATTAATTCCAGATACAATTCACTTTGAAAATTATATCAATGGTTGGAAAGGATTCGGTGGCTATACGTTTGGTGTCTTTTTTTCTAATTCCTTTCTTATTGCTATCATCGCAACTATAGGTGCCGTCTTTTCTTCTGCTATTATTGCATTTGGCTTTGCTAGATTGCATTTTCGTGGACAAGGATTCTGGTTTTCATGCGTTATGCTTACCATGATGCTGCCTTTTCAAGTCATTATGATTCCACAATTTTTAATTTTCAAACAGCTCGGCTGGGTCAATACAATCCTACCACTAACTGTTCCCTATTTTTTTGGACAAGCGTTTTTCATTTTCCAGAATATGCAGTTTATCCGTGGTATTCCAGCTGAACTTGATGAAGCAGCCCGAATTGATGGCTGCACTTATTATGGAATATTTTTAAGGATTATTCTTCCTCTGATCAAACCATCTATCGTCACAACCGCCATTTTCTCCTTTATGTGGCGTTGGGATGACTTCTTCGGAGCTCTGCTTTATCTGAATTCTCCAGCAAAATATACTCTATCCATCGCACTAAAAATGTTTTCTGATCCTTCTTCTCAGTCTGACTGGGGAAGTATGTTCGCTATGTCCACCCTATCCATCATTCCAATCTTTCTTATCTTCCTATTTTTCCAAAAATACCTTGTTGAAGGTATTAGTACAGAAGGATTAAAAGGATAACAGCCGCCCAGAACGATATGAAATCATATTTGTTCTGGACGGCTATTGCCGATTAATCTAATATTTATACTTTTCTAAAAATGCTCTATTTTATTATTATTTTTACTCTCCGCGCATAGCTGCTTCAATATCCTCTATTGTACGCGGAATGCCAGCGGACAGATTTTCACAGCCATCCTCTGTAACAAGACAGTTATCCTCTAGGCGGAAGCCGATTCCCCATTCTTCATGGTAAATACCGACATCTACACAGAATACCATACCAGGTGCTATGATTTCTGGTCGCTTTACTCTGTCATGTACATCATAGCCTATATGATGTGCTCCGCCATGCCACATGTATGTTCCAACTTCATCAACAGAACTCATCACTCCAGCTTCTACCAGACGCTCTGCATTGTATTTACGAATCGTTGCATCAACATCTGACATGCGCATGCCTGGACGAATGATTGAAAACATATAATTGGAGGTGGCAAGTGCACACTCATACAATGTGCGCTGACGTTCTGAAAAATGACCGTTGCATGGCCATCCACGAGAAACATCAGTGATTAGTCCGTCATACTGAGCACCAACATCATTTAAAATCATATCGCCGTCCTTTGCCTGACCGGTATATCCATAGTAGTGGATGCAGAAATTGTTATTTCCGGCAGATATGATTGACGGAAAACCAGGACCATCTGGACTAAACTGACCAAGTGCATAATCAAAATCTGCTTTGTACTGATATTCATATTTTCCTGGACGAGAATTACGCATCATTGCAAGTATTCCTGCCTTTGTGATCTCCTCTGCCTTTTTAAGCGCATCGATTTCACATGGCTGTTTGATCAGGCGCAGCTCGCTTATAAGCACATCGGCATTTCCTATCTGAAGATATGGAAAATCTCTCTGAACACGCTGTAACAGACGGTGTGCAGGACGATCTGGACAATCTGTTGTAAAACGGTACAGATCAAGATACAATTTCTCGTAACGGCCGCTGACAGCCAGTGCTTTGAAATCACGTTCAAATGCATCCACAAAGCGCACATCACTAATTCCTGAAATTTCTTGTGCCTCCTGCGGCTTAACTCTCGCACCAGTCCAACGCTCTGCATATGCATCAGAAGGAAGAATATACACTTGTTCATGCACACTGCCGTCTGCTTCTTTTGCAGCAAGAAGAACAGCCTGACGACTTGTTTTGAGACCTGTCAGATAAACAAAATTTCGGTCTGCAAAAAACATATAATCTTCATCGCCAGTTTTCCAGATGTTTTCTCCTGAAAAAACAGCGACAAGACTTCCTGCCTTAAGCTTTTCATAAAGTCTGGTTCGATTTCCTACGTAATATTCTGCAAGCATCTAAGTTTTCCTCCTCATATAAATATTCAAGATCATATTTTTATTTACTGCACTTTCACTTAATTCTTATTGTCAAATCGAATGCTGATCTCCCACTCAATTTTTTCTTCGCGAAGCTGATATTTCTCTGCCAGTCTCGGACCACAGGAATTAGAACCAATTCCGCTTTGCTTATAGTCAAGCGCCACATAAATGCCATCAGATGGAACAAGCTCAAAGTTATGTGCCTTTTCGTCAAGCTCCTTTTCACTGTAGCGTGATGCCTGGAAGCTGAACGGCTTTTTGCCCTTTGCGTACAAATTTCCAACAGATGCATACTGACAGTTGTAATGGCTTCCATTTTCCTGTGGGAAAACGTAATCCTCAAACATATCATCAACTGTTGTATCAAAACGATCTATCCAAGATGCACGATGCTTATCGGAATAGCTTTCATATGGACCATATCCGTAGTATGTTACATCGGTCTTATCGTTTGGAAGCTTTAATCCAAGACCAAATCGCGGAAGATACGGGAATACCTTGTCAAAGTTTCCATCTAAGGAAAGGTAAATGGTTCCCTCAAGATCAACTTTCCATACTGCCTGAAGGCGAAGGAATGGTTGCTTGGCTGGAGATGCAATAGAGAATCTGCTGTGAATCTCGATTACGCCATCTATTTCCTGAATAGATGTCTCATATACCTTTACTGTGCTTCTGTCGTATCCTGCCATTCTCCACTCCTTTGATACTGCCGAGTCATTATTTGTCGGCGCACGGAAGGTCAGAAAACGCATTGGCTCAGAAATCTGGTTCTCATTATCTTTAACGATCTTTGCAAATGTTCCAAGATGGCGATCAAATACAATACACTCGCCGTCTCTTGTCAGCTCATAGATATCCGCTGTCTCATTTACACTCCATGAAGTAAATGCCGGTAGCGCAGTCTTAGATACAGGTGTGAGCACTTCATCCTGCTCCTCAAACAAAGCAATCTGATCAAAGCCAAGTACCTCTCCTGCAAGAGCAGTTCCCTGCTTTGCTGTGTAGGTCAGCTTAAGGTAAGTATTTTTATTTGTCTTTGGTGCCTCTGGAATCAGAACAAAGCCTTTTTCATGTGGTTCAATTGAAGGTAGCACAACGCTTCCCTGTGAAAGCAGTCTTCCTTCTTCCTTAATCTCATATGTTACTGTTACAGCATCATCAAGATTTGTGAAGTCAAGACGATTCCACAATGATACCTTTAGTGGGCTGATTTCCTGAAGGGTAGCTCTTACTGGACGAATCGCATTTTTCCACTCATGCAGTCCAGTATGTGGGCGACGGTCTGAATAAACAAGTCCGTCCATGCAGAAATTTCCATCGTGTGGGAACTCACCGTAATCACCGCCATAAAAATATTTGTCCTTCCCATCTGGTGTCTTTCCTTCATATGTTGCATGATCACACCATTCCCAGACAAATGCGCCGATGATTCGCTTTTCTGGTAAGATGACTTCCAGATAGTCCTCAATGTCACCAGGGCATTACCCATTGCATGAACAAACTCACACAAGATAAATGGCTTTACGCTAGTAGGGTCTGCAAGATACTTTTTAATTGTCTCTACAGTCGGATACATGCGGCTTACCATATCAAGACAAGACTGATCATTCTCGATTCCTGGAGGTGCCCAAGTTGCTCCTTCATAGTGAACAGGACGTGTTGGGTCATATTCCTTCGTCCACTTTCCAGCATCAATCAGATTCTTTCCATAACCGCTTTCATTTCCAAGAGACCAGATAACAACACAGCTCGCGTTCTTGTCACGAATTACGTTTAACATCATACGATCTACAATCGCATCGTGGAAAGCCGGATCCTGAACAATCTTTCCAAACTTTCTATAAATCGGCTCTTCACCAACCAGATCCATCGTTCCATGTGTCTCAAAATCAGCCTCTGCAATCACGTAAAAGCCATACTCATTGCAAAGCTCAGTAAACCACGGTGCATTCGGATAATGACTTGTGCGGATTGCATTTATATTATTTTTTTTCATCATCGTAAGATCACGCACTACATGCTCTCTTGATACCGTGTATCCATCTGTTGGGCTGCTGTCATGACGGTTTACACCAAGAAGCTTTACCGGGCGATGGTTTAAAAGCATGACGCCATCTTTTATTTCAATCTCTCGGATTCCAACCTTTTGCTCAATCACTTCATCCTTTGTCTGAAGCTTTACAGTATAAAGAATCGGATTTTCTGCATTCCATAGACTTGGATCAGACACGGTAAAACTTGTTTCCTGACCAGCAAAAAGCTCTTTTTCTTCAAGCTTGCTTCCATCTGGTGCAAAAAGATAAGCCACTGCCTTCGGCTCACCCTTACAGCTATCTAGCTTTACTGATACGGTTGCCGTCTTGTTGTCTTCTGCCACGCTTGTCTTTACTGTATAATCGACAATTGCATCTTTCGGACGGATCAGAAGCATCACATCGCGGAAAATTCCATTATAGCGATACTTATCCTGAGCCTCAAGATAGGTTCCATCTGTCCACTTTAATACAAGCACTGCCAAGCGGTTCTTTCCTGGCTTTACAAACGAGGTAATATCAAACTCACTTGGGCTGTGAGAAACCTGACTGTATCCGACAAATTTGCCATTCACCCAAACGTAAAATCCGGCCTCTACGCCCTCAAAATACAGATACAAATCCTTTTTCAGTTCCTCTTCTGTTACGTCAAAATCCTTATAGTAGGCACCACACGGATTCTCATCTGGCACATACGGCGGATCATACGGAATTACATATGCACCACCAGAATAATGCTTGTGATCATAGCCTTTTGCCTGCCAGCATGACGGCACCGTCATCGGCACATATGCCTCATTTTCATAATCGGCCGTACAGAAATTTTCGTCTACGCTCTGCGGATTTTTGTAATAGAAAAACTGCCAATCATCGCCGCTTAAGCAGCGGTAGGAATCACTTCCATCTGGATGCTTTGGAAGATAATAGCAACGTGGCTTTTCTGTCCCTACATGCAGCGTATTTAGATCCTCATAATAATGAATCAACTCCATTGTTTCCTCTTTTCTGCGCTCTGCGCGTTTTTATCTTTATGCAAAAATAATTATCTGTTCCGAAAACAAACTCCCCCCTCGTTCTTTCGTCACAAATACGACCATTTGTGGGCAGTATATCACACTTAATTAGGATTTGACAAGTGGAAGGGTGCTGCAGCCAGCTCTGACTAGTAAACTTCTCGTTTTTCTTTTACTGAAATTTCCCACATCAGATTTCAAAAAATTTAGGGGGCTAGTGTACTAACCAGCCCCCTAAAGATGGAAAAAATGTTTAAGTACGCTTGAATTTTAACGCCAGCCAGATGAGAAGCATGCCGCCTGCTCCTGCTAATCCCAATCCAAATAGCATACTGTAATCCTCAATTCCGAGAACAACATCTTTTATTTGGCTTTCTTCATGACTAGAGCTTGGAGTCTGGCTCTGGGTTTGAGTCTGAGCCTGTGATTCCTGTGAGGCTGATGGCGATGTTTGTTCTTCGCTAGATTCTTCTGGCGATGTCTCTTCTTCGCTGGATTCTTCATATGAGCTGCTTTCTTCTTCGCTCGTCTCCTGTTCTTTTAAGAAGGAATCATATATCTCCTGTGCAATTGCTTCGTCTGCCAGCGCGACAGCATACTCCTGTTTTGCTTTCGTCACTGCTGCACATAACTGACTGTACCATTCCTGTGCCGTTTCCGCTGTATCTTCTGCTGCCTTTTGATTTTTCTTTGCCTGCATATATGCCCGAATCAACTCATTTAGTCTGACGAAACGTTCATCTGCTTCTTCCAGAGACAGATCAAATTCCTGTCCATTCTCCCAATCGCAGGATGCAAGTGCCTGCAGATTTACTTTCCATTGTGCAGCCAATGCCTGTTTTTCATTCCACATTTGCAAAGCGGTGTCTGCTTCACTTTGTGCCTTTTTGCAGGCATCTTCTGCTACTGCAGCATCTTCCTTCGCCTGTTAGAATTCTCGCTTTGCCTGCTCATTTGCTTCAAAGCACTGCAGAACAGACTCTTTGGTCTTTGCAGCTGAATCTGCCGCATCCTTCGCTGTTTGAAGCGCCTGCTGTTTTTGCTGAAGTGTTTTATCTTTTGCTGCAGCCTCTTTTTCTGCGCTAGTCTCAACATCAGTTGCCTGTGTCAACTTTGCATTTGCATTGTCCAATGCCGTCTGTTTTTCATCAAGCTGCTGTTTTGCTTCTAATGTCTGTTGACCATTGAGCTTATTTTTTTTGACTGCCTCATCATAGTCTTCGTCTGCGGCTTTTTTCCTGTCAGAACAATTTTGCAGCAATTCTTGTGCTGAGGTAAGCTGTTTCTGTACAGCTGCCAGCTCATCATTTGCTGCCTCCAATGCTTTCTTTGCTTCCTCTGCATCCGTGTTCGCCTGATCGACATCTGCCTGTGTCAGCTCACCATTTTGAGCAATTGCTTCATCATATTTTTTCTAGGCCTCAGAAAGACTTGTCTGGGCCTTCGCTTTTTTCGTCTGTGCATCTTTAAGTGCTGCATCGGCAACTTCCTTTTTTAACTGCGCTGCCGATTCCTCATCATTTGCTGCCTGCAGTTCGCTTTCAAATTGCATCTTGTTCTCAGAAAATCCCTGCTCCACTGCTTCTTTTGCTGCTGCTTCCTTTTGTACTGCTTCCGTTTGTGCCGCCTCTGCATCGGCCTTGACTTTCTGTGCGTCTTTTACCTCCTGATCTGCTTTTTCCATCGCTGATTGTGCCTGACGTGTATTTTCCTTTGCCTGATCAAGATTTACCTTCGCCTCCTCCAGACTTTGCGCTGCTTGTGTTGTCTGACTGTTTACTTTTACCTCCTTTTCCTGCGCTTCTGTCTCAACGGTCTGCTCTGCTGGTGCATTCTCTATTATTGTGTTCACAAAAAGCATCGCCACTACTGCCGGTGCCATAAATCGTCTTCTTCTCATTTTGTTTCCTCCCATCTTTCTGTTAAATCCAAATCTGTACATTTGCCTCTGCCAAATCAAATTCTTCAAACTATTTCGTTCTATATTTTAATATACCATATCTTTTCCCTTTTAAGAACGGTCATTTTACAATAAAAATGACCCCCCATATGCATTTACTTTAACGTTTTCGAACCGTTAAAAAATGAATCATGGCCTATTATTTTCGCGTTTTTCCTTTATTTTCCGCGATTTTTATTTTTTCTCATCTATCTTTCCAAATTTGGAAAATTGTATTTTGTAGCAACAGAAAAATGGGTGATTTTTTATAATTTCTTTTCCATACATACAAAGTGCTTTTCAAACAGCTCGCACTCCCCGACTAGAACAAATCCAAGATCGCTATAGCACTTGAGCGCTACTTTATGATTATCACGCACAAGTATATGAACACTCTTTTTGTTCTGCTCACGAAGCACGGCAAATACGTGTTCCATCATCATTTTTGCAATGCCCTGTCCCTGCAAATCTTTTCTGACACACACGCGTGCCACCTCTGCTGACGGCTGAAAATCCTTGCTCCAACAATCAAGCTTATCCACTTCTTCGTCGTGATCAATTGAAATGGCCGAAATGATTTCTCCCTTTTGATTTTTCATGACAAACAGGCTGTCATGTGCAATATCAAACTCAATATTTTCCATGGAAGGATAATATTCATTCCAGTCTGCTGCTCCGCCTATCATTGAGCGATACAGCTTTAGAAGTTCACCTTTGTCGGATTCTTCTGCCAGCGTAATATTTCTTCCTGCCGCGATAATCTTATCCACAGTTTCCTGCCGGATACATTCGCGCAGATGTTTGATATATGGATGAAACTGCGACTTATCAATTCCATAATTCTTTGTCAGCTCATACTCATGCGGCTCCCAGGTCTTAAGATCTGACTCGTTATGAGATAGTGCTCCCTCCATGTTGTCGAGTGCCTTGTAAATCTTTGCCTCTAATGTTTTTAGCTCGCTCATCTCCTGATAAAGTGTCCGCATCTTATCGTTAAGTGGCTCTGGAAGTGTCGCTACCCACTGATACAGCAGATTTTCCTCTGTTTCTTCATCGTCCTCTGTCTTTTTAAAACACGGAATATCACCGGTAAAACATTCACCCAAATCATGAATGAGACACATCTTGATTACTTTATTAATATCCACTTCTGGAAATTCATCTTCCATCCAATATGCCATCAGTGCCACTCGCCAGCAATGCTCTGCTACACTTTCCTTCCTGTCATCTGATGTGTAGCAATGACGCATCGTTCTTTTTAATTTCTCTACCGTGTGAAGTGCTTCTATTAATTTTTCTGCTTCCATATTTTTCTGTCTCCCAGTTTTAATTTTGTCACTTCCATTATCGCTCAAAATGCAAAAAAATGGTAGGGTTTTTATATTATTTTTTGCTCGTCAAAAAAACACAAAAAGAATATAAAATTTGACATCGTTTTTTGATGAGCGATGTGGTATGGTGTACAATAAAGGAAGCTATTTTTATCTAACAAAAAATTAGCAAAGATATCATTTTTAAGGAGGGAATAACATGCGTTTTTATTGTACTGACGACACAGTTGATCTGGAACAGTATCCTTACCATGTGAGAGATGTCCATATCAGCGACCCATTTATTCTGGCAGATCCAAAAAGCCGCTGCTACTACACTTATGTACAGTTTGCGGATATAGAACGTTTCCCAGATGTGGAAACTGACAAAGAACACGGTGTATTTTATGTACTTGAAAGTAAGGATTTGATTCACTGGTCAAAGCCTCAGATTTGTTTTCGTCAAAATAATTTCTGGGCAGATAAGGATTATTGGGCACCAGAGGTTCATATCTGGAAAGGACGCTATTATCTGTTCAGCTCATTTCGTGCAGATGGACATTACCGCAAATGTCAGTGCTTAGTATCCGATTCACCAAAAGGACCTTTTGAGCCAGTTCGTCAAGAGGCTGTTACACCAGATGGATGGCAGAGTCTTGATGGAACACTATACGTTGACCGATCAGGCAAGCCATGGATGGTATTTTGTCATGAGTGGCTTCAGGTTGGTGATGGTCAAATTTGTGCTGTACCAATGTCTGATGATTTGGGAGAAGCAATTGGTGATCCTGTCATTTTATTTAGAGCATCCGATGGCAAATGGAATGCTAAAGGCGCAAAAGAAGGCGGCTATGTGACAGACGGACCATTTTTGCATCGCCTTCCTGGCGGAAAACTTATTATGCTTTGGTCTAGCTTTACAGAAAAAGGCGCTTATGCTGTAGGCTACGCGACAAGCCGTTTTGGTGATATTATGGGGCCATGGGATCAGGAATTAGAACCACTGTATGCACTTGACGGCGGTCATGCAATGCTGTTTTACACCTTTGGCGGTCAGCTAATGATGGCATGCCACTGCCCAAATGACCACCCAAAGAAACGTATTCTTTTATTTGAAATGGAAGAAGATGAAAATGGACTTCATGTCGTAAACGAAGTTACAGGGAACTGGTTTCATGCAGCGGGAGGCCCTGCCAAAGGCTGGGTCTATAAACAGCCCTGTGTAGAAATTCCTAGCTTTGCAAAAGATCCAAGAGGATAAAAAACGCAAAAGGGGCAGTTTCCTGCCCCCTTTATCCACCTCATAAAAACGCATTTAATACGCAATCATCGGAATGATTTCTGTCTTTTCATTTGCAGGCTCTTTTATCCAGTTCTTCGCAGAAAACCTCGTCCGACATAGTCGGGCGGGGATGAATGCGGCATAAAAAATAAATCAATATCAAGTGCAATGGTATTTTCACATTTTCTTTGCTTGTCTTTTGGTATATTTTCGTTTTGGTTTTTCAATCCCTTGGTCTTGGATATATCTTTCTAGTGTTTCAATGTTTGCGCCTCCGGTAGTGGTAATGAAATAACTGTCTGACCAGAAGCTATCCTTCCAGAGCTTATCTTTGATCTCATCCCAAAATTTTGCTCGAACTTCTTTTGAAAGTTGGGTCTTAAGACTGCACACAACAACGGATGGAGCTGCTGTTGCAGGAAGTTCAAACAGGATATGGATGTGATCGGGTTCTCCATTTAGTTCGAGAAGCTTTCCCTGATAACACTGTTCAATCAGATGAGTAGCATACTGTCTCATGTGTGTAATGATGGGTTCTGTCATTACCCTTCTGCGATATTTAATGACAAACACTGCATGATAAGTGAGTTTGTAAACGGCATGTCGTTTTCTGTTTAAATCGTCCATAAAAAACCTCCATTCATTTTACAATCGATACTTGCAATATCTCTTTAAATATGCTATAATAATAGCATATTTAAAAGGATATTTCAACAGTTAACCTATTTTTCAACCGAGGTAATTTGCATGGAACTATCAAGGACAATCAATTCGGATAAGCGTTACTATTTAGATAAGAAAACCATTGAAAATGCCGCATCGCTTCTAGAGACGATGCGTGTATTTAATGATGCCAAAATGGATCTGTACAATGCACTCTATGATCAGAAATATTTAAATACAGGGCCGTTACTTGACCATGCCTATCCTGTCTTTTTGAAAGAAAAATACAAAACCAATGATTATTATAATGCAGCAATCTATACAGCAGCTTCTGGACAGATTTCTTCACAAAAGGAACTAAAAAAGTATTATAAAACGACAATCGCTGCAGATTTAAAGAATCGTGATGAAAAGATTCAGTCTGTGAAAGAAGAGTTGGATAAAAAGAGAGCAATTAAAAACTCCATTCGTCTCTATATAAAAACAAAAAAATGGATTAAACCATATCCGAAATGCCAGTCGAAGGTTAGAGGATTTAAGATCATTTTGTTTAATAAGATGATGGTGAATCTGGATGAGTATGAGCGTAAGGTTGAAGCTGATATTCGTAAGTTAAAGACGCGTTTGGCTTTGGTAACAGAAGCAAGAAAACGCAAAGCGAAGAAACTGGAGAACCTTGAAAAACTTCCACCAGAGCGGATTGTGTTTGGTGGAAAGAAGTTGTATTCTGAGAAAGATGTAGTTGAAGTTACAAAATCCGATGATTCATCAAATGATAAGGACCAGAAAACTTCGAAAAAGGCATCTAATAAATGGAGACAAGAGTTTTTTGAAAAGCGCCACCAGAGTATGTCACTTCCGGGCAGACATACGTCAAAGTATGGAAACTTCCTGTGTAAATATGATGGGAAAGATCTGTCTGTTACCTGCATAGATGGTTCTGTTACGATCTTTCATGATTTTAAGCTTCCAAGAAACGAAGAAAGTTTTCAGAAAAACTTTACCTGCAAGCCAGAAGATCGACAGTCACTTTGCTACAATTTCATTTTGAAGCGTGATAAGGAAAATAAGCAGTATCTGATCGTCTCCGTTACTATGAAGCTAAAAGCATATGAAAACAGTTATTACGGAAATGGTGCAATTTCTATGGATATTAATTATGATCATTTTGCATTGGCAGAACTGGATGAAACCGGAAAACTGCTTGACCAGAAGTTAATTCGATTTGACCTTATGAACAAATCTACTGGTCAGGTTACAAATATTTTGGGAGCAGCAGTGAAGGATATATTTGATTGGTGTGCAGAAAAGGATAAACGTCTCATTGTGGAAGACATTGATTTGACGATCAAACTGGCATCCAGAAAATACGGAAATCGAAAAGGAAATCATCATATGACCTTATTTGCTTATCAGAGGATTGCATCAAGCATCGAAAATCAGAGCTTAAAACGAGAAATTGCCTTTTGCAAGATTGATCCGGCCTATACCAGTCAAATGGGAAAGTTTCTGTTCATGCGAAAGTATGGAATTTCCATTCATCAAGCTGCGGCATATACGATTGGTCTGGTAGGTCTCGGTTTGTATGAGAAACTGGTACCAGACTCGCGGATGCTAAATCTTCTGAAAACAAAAGAAGGTACTGTACCAGAGTTTTCACAAGAAACCTACAAGAATATCTGGGCAAGGATCACAAATACATTTTCAGGTATTCGAAAACATTTCTTCTACCGAAGCATTCCGTATGAGGTGCTAGAAGAAAGAAAGCGACCAAGTTTAAGAACTTTAGCCGCTGAAATGAAAATACGGTATATGCCAGTATTTGAGTAATCTATAAACTTTTTAATCAAGGTAACCCGAAAACAATATAGAATTGTAACTGTAAATCTTGCCCTTTTGTCACCACTTTCTGGATGTGTATCAATCGTATGATACAATGTGGGGGTGGACGGACGGCACTAGGGCAATTCTGTTCCTGACTTACAAAGCACCGCAAGATGTCGGCGAAGTTAGGAAAAGCGTAACTCTGGACTAAATCGCGGTTCCAATGCATCCCAATGTGAGAAATCCTGACGGCTGCAACGGAATCCTCGTCCGACCCGTCGGGCGGGGTTGTTCAAGCCATAGCTTCCTCAATCGACAGACGAATCGTTTGAATCTGAAATGCACCAAACTCAAGCTCTAACATGCCGTCTTTTATTACTATCTCCTGCTCTTTATTTTCCAGCATATCACAAAGCCAAGCCTTCTTTGCATCAACATTCAGCAAAATCTGTGCTTTTCCCGCTGCCTTTTTAGACTCATACAGACGAAGTATCAAATCACCGCTTCTGTCTAATGCCGGCTTTATTGTATCTAAGACAACTGTGCCGTTCTTTACAGAAGCTATGCTAAATGTCGGCACACATCCCAACACCAGTCTTGGCTTTTCATTTAGTTCATAGCCCTGCTTTACCACATCACATCCGGCAAAATCACCTTCCCAAGCAGTAAACGCGTATGTAAAATGATGAACCTGATTATCTGCACGCATTTCTGGCGCTGCTGCTGCACGAAGAAGAGTTAGTTCTAACGCATTTTGATTCATGCTGATTCCATACTTGCAGTCATTTAATACGGCTGCACCGTGAGACGCATCGCACAGCGCACTGTATCTGTGATTGCATACCTCAAAACGATCTTTTTCGTATTCTCTCGAACGATGAGTTGGGCGCATTACATAGCCAAACTGCATCTCATTGATTCCATTTTCTGCATAAACCGCTACTGGAAATGAAGTCTTTAGAAGGCGATGTAGCTCCTTCCAGTCAATCGTTGTATCAAATTCGAGACATCTGCTGTCCTTTGCCAGACGAATATACTGTGTATATGAAGAATTTCCAATCTTTCCTGTAACTTTAATGACTGCTTCTATTCCATCTGCCACAAGCTCAGTACACACATCAAATGCTCCTTCAAGCTCCTGCTCCCTATAATTTGAGTCGATATCCCATGCATCAAACATGCGTGGTACATCCTTATAAAAATGGAAACAATTCAAGGCATCTGCTGCAAACTCACGTCCTGATTCCTTTAGGACAAAGCTTGTCACCTCGCCTTTTTTGTTTATCTTGACGCGTACCTGTGAATTTTCAAGCACAATGCCGTCCGTGGTCTTTTCTGCTGACACAGCCTTTTGCTCCACATTTTTCTTCTTGTATGGAACAAGTGTAACAGCTCCGCACGGTGGGATTGTTACCCATGCCTTAACGCCAAACGGTGTCTTCTCAACAAAAACTTCCTCTCCTTCAAAGGTTTTTGCACCGTCTGCAAATGCTTCTGGAAGCTCTACCACCGTCTTTCTCTCAAAACCAAATGAGTTAAAGAGCGTCACATCATTTTCATTTTCTTTTGTTACAAGCTGACTCATATATATATCTGCCTGTTTATTTGCTGTCTCAATTACACCGCCAACAGCTTTCCTTGCTTCCTCGTAAACTCTTCCCATCGAGGAGCCTGGAAGAATATCGTGAAACTGATTTAACAATAATTCCTTCCAGAGAGCATCAGCCTTCTCACTGTCATATACATTTCCCTTACAAAGACCAAATGCTCCCCACATCTCCATCTCGCGAAGTGCAAACTCAGCACGTCTATTATTTTGCTTTACTTTTGCCTGAGAGGTGTAGGTTCCTCTGTGTGCATTAAAATACAGCTCACCTACATAAGTATTAACTGGTCCGCCCGCTTCGTCCATTTTCTTGAAAAAGCTCTTCGGATCAGACAGTTCAACTCTCGGTGCACCCTCAAGATTTTGTTCTCTTTTTGCATACTCAATATCGTCTCTTGTTGGACCACCGCCGCCATCGCCATAGCCAAACGGTAGCAAAAAGGCATCTAGATCCTGAAGCTGACTTCTGTTTTTCCACACTTCTTCAAGTTGCTTAGGATTAGTCTTATAAGTATAGCTTGTCGGAAGAAATGACACAATCCTACTTCCGTCTATGCCTTCCCAGTTAAAATAATGATATGGGAACTGCTCACCCTCGTTATATGACCAAAAGATCTTCTGTGTTACCAGATAGTTGACCTTGCATCCCTTTAAAATCTGTGGCAATGCCCCTGTGTAGCCAAACGTATCTGGAAGCCACAACACTTCACTGTCCACATCAAATACGTCCTTATAATACTGCTTTCCATACAGCAGTTGACGAATCAGTGCCTCACCACTTGCCATATTCGTGTCAGGTTCCACCCACATGGCACCCTCTGCAATCCACTGTCCTTTTTTGACAGCCGCCTTGATTCGCTCAAAAAGTTCCGGATACAGTTTGCGGCACATCTCATACTCTGCTGGCTGGCTCTGAATAAATTTATATTCTGGGTATTCCTCAATCAGACGAAGCTGCGCCGCAAATGTACGCGCGGTTTTACGACCGGTTTCCGCAATCGGCCACAGCCAAGCCAAATCCAAATGAGCATTTCCCACTGCATAAAAGACTGGCATTGTCGAACCATTCTCGGCCTCTAGCACTGGCTTTAAAGCTTCACGCGCTTTTTTATAGGAATCAATTCTGGCATCCCGTTCCTGCTCAAAATCAACAATCAATGTAAACTGTTCCAATGCCTTTGCTATTTTTGCCGCTCTAAGGCTTGTCTTGTCAAGCACTTCAAGTAAACGTCCAAGTGTATCTACATCCATAAAAAGTTGGTAAGCATCTTCATTCCAAATTCCGTAAGTGCAGCGTCCTAATGTACGTCTCTTTCCCTCTTCTAATGGGTCTGTATAGGAGCCTGGAAGCACTGGACCTGTCGCACATCCTCCTGTCGGTGCCTCTGGATAATAATGACCAGCATAGACCTCCATCATGATATCAAACTGCTCGTCTCCCTTTGCACAGCGACTTAACACATTGTCTACAATATAATGATGCGGCTCATTAACCCAAGACGCACGGTATGTACCAAAAGCCTTATCATTTACAAACAATGTTGCCTCACCATCTGGCTTCAAATTCATCACAATACGTTTGCCCTCAGCTTCTTCACTCAGCTGAATGTGTCCCTTCATCCAACAATATTCATATGTATTTCCCCAAGTAAAACCTGGCTTTACCGAAACAAACTGCTCTTTTTTTGCCTCCCCAAGTGAGAGCTGTTCATTTGTACGAAATGCCTCCCATTGAATCTCACCAAGTGGCTGATAAAAATCATCTTTGAGTGTGCGCACCCAATGACTGATGCGGTCTCTCCATTCGGATTTCATCAATTTACTCATAATATTTCCTTTCTATTGAAAAAAATAACACATTAATACGCAATCATCGGAATGCTTTCTGCCTTTTCATCTGTAGGCACCTTTGTGCCATCCGCAATCTCATACATAGCTTCGCTGCACTGCTTTACATAAGACGCCATATCCTGATATGGACGTGAGCAAATGTCAAACAAACCAATGTTATAATTTTCTCCGTCAAAACGACCAAGAACAAACTGATCATAGCACTGGAAATAATGACAGCCAACACCATTTGGATGAGCTGCTACACGCTCGCAATAATAGCGGTAGGCTTTTCCACGGTCTTTTTGTGTCAGTACACCCTCAAGTCCTGTTGCTGATAAGCCTGTATCTAGTGCTCCAAAATGAAATTCACCAATCATAATAGGCAGATCTACACCAAGCTCTACAACATGAGATATTGCTTCTGTTGGATCGACTGCATAACAGTTAATGGAAAACACATCAAAATTCTCCCATCCCGTTGCAAGATCTGGATCGGAAATCCATGCCCATCTCATACCAAGAATCATATGATTTGGATCGACTTCTCGGCATGCTTTTGACGGAATCTCAACATAAGCTCGAAGCATCTCTTTTGAGAATATTTTCTGATCTTCTTTTGCAGCCTCAGATTTAGCTGATGCATCACGAATCGGCTGATACAGATCATCAAAGTCAGTAAACTTCGTGTTCCATGCTGTGTTTAATGCCTCCACTGTCTGATATTTTTCCTTTAAAGCCGCAATCAGCTTTTCCTTACATACAGTGCGCTCTGGATTATAAAGCACCTCGTCTGCAAGCACCAAATTATCCACAAATGCCCAACTTGGCTCATTTCTAAGGAAATAGCCGATCATCATCGGATCGTCCTTCCTTGCTGCTAGTGCCTTTGCATTATTTTTCGCGTTTTCTTTATACTCATCACTTAATACATCTGGAAAATCACGGAAAATTTTCTTTTCCGTCTCCGGAAATTCTGGAAGTGAAGTTACATATGGTATCGGTGTATTTTCAAAAAGGCGCTGATCACTCCAGTTGCCAAGCGTATTCATGCCCATCTGCATCAGCTGTCCTGCCATCATCTTCTTCCATATCTGATACCAGTCTTCACCAAACACACGATATAAATTGGCACCTGCATAGGAGAACATCTTTGCATTTCTTTTTCTATCCTTAAATACGCGGTCTGGTGAAAACATTTCTGTATATGCCGGTTCTTTCTCATCTGGCAGCCAATCCAGCCATTTTTCAATTCCATCAACACGACAGTCCACTGGCACATTCACGCAGTCTGGCCCTGCACTAAAAAACGCATAACCGTCTGGATCTGCAAGCCACCACTTGCCATCTGCCTTATATTTTGTAAAAAAGCCTGTGCCCTTGGCCAGCTTTTTATTTTTCCAGCCGCCCCATTTTGACCAATTTTCAAATGGATAGCCTTCTTCGCCGTCTTTGACTTGTTTTTCAAGAATGCTTTTTAACGACTCAATATCCTTTGTCTTGCCTGACCATTCCTTTCGCCTATTCTGTCCAAGACTATCGACAAGCTTAACATTCAAAAGCTTAACATCTTCTGGGTATGTATCCGTTAATGCCATGTTGCTGATACGTACGGTAATATCATGAAATACTGGAATAGTCTTCATCTCAATACGTGTAATTTCTTCTGGCACAATTCGTCCACCATGGCAGACAATCTTAAGCTCCCCCGGAAGTGCCTCTGGAAACAGCACACCTGCTTTAAACCACTCCTTATCCAAACAAATCTGTGTTGTAATCTGCGGAAGAATGCCAAAACGAATCGTCATCGTTGGCTCATCATCCTTGCCATACACATACACATTGAAAGCATCACAATGTTCCTCAAGTGTCTCAATCTTAAACATAAAGTAGCGCTCATTTTTCATTACATCCCACGGCAGCACAATACCCGCTCCATCCTTTGACAGCTTCAATAAAGCACTGTCTTTCTCCTGCTCTAAAAGGGATGCCCCACTTGTTAACATCTTCACGTCAAATGGAATCTTCATCGCTTTTTCTCTCCTTTTTCTCTCGTCAAATTTTTCTAGCACCAGATTCATTCTCAATGTTACAAGGTTCACTTTACGCTTTTTCACAAAAAAAGGCAAGGCTTTTTTCGCCTTGCCAGATGTAAAGTTATTCTAATTTTATATATTATTTTTTTCCCTACTTACACCACAACTAATGGCTCCTGTTGGACAAGCCTGCTTACAGCGTCCGCAGCGAATGCACTCTAGGCTGTTTGCGTTTACAACAGGATCTACCTGCATACGACAAACCTTTGCGCATTTTCCACAGCCAACACATTTTTCTTTGTTGACACGATATTTGAAAAACGATACTTTGTTGAAAACGGAATAAAATGCTCCAAGCGGACAAATATATTTGCAGAATGGTCTGTAAATTATAATTGAGAGAATGATTGTTACAACCAAAATCGCATTCTTCCAAACATACAGAGCACCAAGTGCACTGCGCATTGATTTATTTAACAGTGCAAGCGGTATACCGCCCTCAAGCGTTCCAGCTGGACATATAAGCTTGCAAAAATATGGTGCGCCCTGTCCCATAATGTCCACTAAAAACATAGGAAGCAAAATAACAAACACAGCAAATATTACATATTTCAGCTTGCGAAGCAGCTTATCTCCCTTAAAGGTACGAATTTTTTTTGGAAATGGGATTTTATTTAACAGATCCTGTATCAGTCCAAATGGACATAAAAAGCCACAGATCAGTCTTCCAAAAATGGCTCCAATAAAAATCAAAAAGCCAATAACATAATAAGCCATCTTAAAATTCCAGCTGCCCACAACAGCCTGCAAAGAACCTATTGGACAGGCTCCGACAGCTCCTGGACAGGAATAACAGTTGAGTCCAGGTACGCAGACATTTTTTAATTTTCCCGTGTAAATTTTTCCTGTTACAAAGCCTGATACATGGCTGTTTGTCAAAAATGCCCACAATGCCTGAATGCCATGGCGCTTTGCATCACTTACTTTATTTGTTTTTTTCTTACTTGTTTTTTCCTGAGCCATTTTCTTATCCAATTCCTATACACTCCATACAAATATTAATCGCCTTAGTAAATACAACTGCCATCTCACCGCGAAAAATACCAAACGCCATCATCAACAGTCCGACCACTGCCAGACAAAGTCCTGTCCATTTGGAGTCTAGGGCTGCATTCGCCCTAGACACCATTTTATTTTTCATTATTTTCATATCAATTCTTTTCCTTGATTGCGCTTAACTCTTTTTCCACAATTTCCTTCCAATCTTCAAGCGTATGGCTTCCAGAATATGTTTCACCTACAATGTTTCCATTTTTATCTACAAAGAAGGTTTCTGGGAATGCAGAGATGCCCTGAAGACGTCCATTCATCATATTCTTATCCGGAATCAAGAATGGATAGGTAGCCTTTGTCTTTTCCTGAAGAAGCTCTGCCTTTTTGATAGCCTGCTCATCCTTATTGCCTTCGCTGTCTGTCGTATCTAATACAACACCTGTTACACCAACGCCCTTATCCTTAAGCTCCTGATACAGCTTCTCAAGCTCTGGAATCTCATTAACACATGGAGAGCACCATGTTGTAAATACATTTACAAGCGTAAGATCATACTCACTAAACATATCCTCAGTATAAGTTTTCTTATCAATACCTGTCATCTCAAACTTTCCAACATTATCGCCATCCTGCTGCACCATATCAATTGGCTGATCGAATGCGGACATCTGCTGAAATTCTGCCATGTCAGTCAGCTCTGTCTTTGTCTTTTCTAATTCCTTTTTCAGCTTCTTATCTGCATCCTTACTAATACTTAAATAGTACTCATATTTTCCATCACTGCTCTCGCCAAGCTTTGTGTGCTCTGTGCAGCCAGTCAACTCATCCAACTGATCTGTCACATCTGTGCTGTATACACCAAGTGTTCCAATCTTTCCAAGACTCTTTAACCAGTCATCATAGCCAGTTCCCATTTTCTCAATGACAGCATCACGCTGCTCTTCTGTCATTGTATACCAGCTAAATAATGCATAAGAAATTGCATTGCCTTCCTCATTCCAATTCTCATCTGTCAGCATTGCAACCTTTTTGTCTTCCATCTGCTTTAACAGCTCATCTGTTAATGTAAAATTCAGACCCATGAATGGAAACTCATAAGAATCCTGAACCTTCCAGGAAATCTCAGATGGTGTAAATGTTCCAGAAATCATATCGGAGGAAATTGCCTCTCCTCCCGGAACTGATTCTCCTGCTGGGATTGCTTCTCCTGCTGGGATTGCCTCTCCTGCTGGGATTGCCTCTCCTGCTGGGATTGCTTCTCCAGTCGTTGTCTCCTTGCTGCTATCATTCTTTGCTGCAAATACAGGTGCTGCAAATGCACCTAAGGAGGACACTCCAATCACACCTGCTGCTAAATATGCCTTTACTAACACTCCAATATGTAATCTATTTCTTCTCATTTCTTATGATCCTTCCTTTCTTTGTTTTGATCTGAGGCGATTATAACACATGCCGTATAAAATTAGTGTTAAGAAATTTTATTTTTTAACAACTATTTTATTATTCGTATGATATACTTTAAAAAAATAACTATTTTTGAAAGGGGAATGAAGATATGCACATTTTAGTAATCGAAGATGAAGCACAGCTTTGCAGCTCTATCGCTGAAGGACTTCGCCTTGATGGATACGAGGTGGACACCTGCATGGACGGAAATGAAGGACTTGATCTTTGTCTGACAGAACCATTCGATCTTATTTTGCTTGACCTTAATCTTCCAGGAATGGACGGTCTTTCCATTTTACAGCAGCTTCGCGCTGAAAACTCATCCACACCAGTTATCATCCTTTCTGCCAGAACTCAAATTCAGGATAAGGTGGAGGGACTTGATCTTGGTGCAAATGATTATCTTACAAAACCTTTCCATTTTGAAGAGCTTGAGGCCAGAATACGAAGCCTCACACGCCGCAAATTTATTCAGGAAAATATCTGCCTAACTTGCGGCCGCATATCATTTGACACAAAAACAAGACTTGCCCAGATTGATCATATGCCACTTTCCCTCACGCGAAAAGAAAGCAGTCTGTTAGAATATTTTCTTCTTCATCCAGATCAAGTGATCAGTCCAGAGGAATTGATTGAGCATATCTGGGATGGAAGTGTCAACAGCTTCAGTAATTCCATCCGTGTTCATATCTCCTCGCTTAGAAAAAAGCTTCGCGCAGCTCTTGGATACGATCCTATTCAAAATAAGATAGGCGAAGGATATCTGCTTAACGCAGACTGCTGTAATGATTAAACATTTAGATAAGGAAAGGATTCTTATGACTCACACACAAAAAAAAGCGCCTCTGCGCTCCTTCTTTGCAAAAATGCCACTTCAATGGCGTCTTACTGCACTGACAACACTTCTTGTCACAGTTGCCTGCATTTTTATGTATTTTTTTATAAGTCATTCTGCCGTCTCTGGAATGGATGATCTGCACGATTACGCGATCCATATTGATCAGAATGACTCTTCCCCTATCACATTTCAGGTTGATCCATCTATGCTATTTCCACAGATTAATGATCAGCTTGCCCATACAAAGCAGCTTTTCATGATCAAAAGTCTTGCTGTAACCATTGTTGTTATTTTAATAAGCAGTCTTTCAACTTGGTTTCTTACACGTAAAAGCCTTGCTCCGCTTCGCAGCCTCAGTAAAAAAATTTCTGATATTCAGGCACAGAATCTTTCTATTTCCATTGATGTTCCAGAAAGCCATGATGAAATTTCTAAGCTGACAGAAGCATTTAATCAGATGCTTGCTCGATTAAATGATGCATTTGACGTTCAAAAGCAGTTTTCTGCCAATGCAGCTCATGAGCTTCGAACTCCGCTTGCTGTAATGCAGACAAATCTTGAAGTATTTTCCAAAAAGAAAGAACCTTTTGTTTCAGAATACCAGACACTTTTTTCCACGATTCTTGAGCAGACAAACCGTCTTAGCCATTTAGCTTCGATTTTGCTTGATATGACTGGAATGCAGCGTGTAAAGCGCTCTGATACAATAAGCCTTGCAGCACTCGCTGATGAAGTTCTATGTGATCTTGCACCAATTGCTGATCAAAAGCAGATTACACTTTTCCAATCTGACAAAGACTGTATCGTCACTGGAAGCTATCTTCTTCTCTACCGTGCTGTTTTTAATCTTGTTGAAAATGCAATCAAGTACAATCATCCCGATGGAAGTGTGTACATTGATATAAAAGATGAAAATGGATTTGCCTTAATTAGCATCAAGGATACAGGAATTGGCATTGCTCCTGAAAATCAAGAAAAAATCTTTACACCTTTTTTCTGTGTTGATAAATCAAGAAGCCGCACAATGGGCGGTGCCGGTCTTGGACTTGCACTAGTTGCCGAAATTGCACAGCTTCATAATGGAACAGTTTATGTAAGCGAAAGCGACAGCGAAGGAAGTACTATCATCCTTAAGCTGCCGCTGTAAAAAATCATCGCTGATTATTATTAACTTTTCCTATCTTTTCTCCCTGCCTTATACACGTTTCCTCTCCTCTGGCGCTTCGGTACAAAATATTCTTTCTTGGAAGAACAGCACCTTTTTGCGTCAGAAGGATAATGGTAGAACCGCCAAACTCAAAATAACCTTTTTCCTCACCACGAGTCACATAACCTGGCACTGCTTCATGGTTGGTAATTCGCCCAACCATCATTGCACCGACTTCCATCATTAAAATCGTGCCAAATTCCTTTGTCTTAATAATGCAGTACTTTCTGGTGTTTTCCTTATATACTGGGCAATGTTCAAACGCAATTGGCTGCACCGTATGGAAAACACCATTAATTATGCGCTCATGAGAACGTCTGCCGCTCACTGGATAAATATAGCGGTGATAATCATCTACACTTAAGCGAAGCTGCCACAAAATACCGCCTTCAAACTGTTTTGCCAGTTTTTCATCACGAAGCAGACTCTGTACTGTATACTGACCTTGTTTGATCAAAAAGCGTGAATCATTCGTGATTGGAAAAATCGTAAGCTTTGCATCACATGGACTAATAAGTATATCATCTCCCTGCGCCAGTAATCTTGCATCTGGTTTTAGCTTTCTTGTAAAGAAATCATTATAGGAAGAAAAACTTGTTTTTTCAAACTCTGACACATCAATATTTTGTGACTTTATAAAGCCAGAAACAGCAATCAAAGATAATCTGCTGTTCATCACACATCCTGCCGCCTTTGATACTGCCGGACTGACAAGAATACGAAGAAGCCTATTTCCAACTGATGTTGTATATAAAAATGTTAAAAGTCTGCTTGTTTTTTCTTTCATAATTTTGTCTTATCCTTTTTTGTGTTTCCAGAACATTAGATCAGATAAATTCCAGCCATAATATTCCTTCCAGTTAAAGCAAAACAGAAGATACAGAACAACTGCTGCCACAACAATGATCAGCACAGTAAGCTGTTTGTTGTTCGGCTTTGGAAATTTAAAATTAAGTACAAATAAAAGACCGGGTGATCTCCAAGACAAATCCTCTCGGAGCATCCAGCACCTTTAAGTATGACGGAAATGATAATGTGAC